>Ga0172381_10003559_pt1 | contig 16437 bp, 16 predicted proteins | sample Leawel6488metaG_FD_119754 | JGI IMG/M metagenome (GOLD analysis project Ga0172381, IMG submission 119754) | Leachate microbial communities from a municipal landfill in Southern Ontario, Canada - Leachate well 64-88 metaG | ecosystem: Engineered > Solid waste > Landfill > Unclassified | place... | reverse complement strand
GCAGTTTGGCGAGGCTGCGCAGCGCGGCATTCCTGGTCGCTGCGGGTGCTTTGGCCATGAGCGCAGAAGCCTGCTTGGCTTGCTGGCCCAGGGTCTGGGTGTCGGTGGTTGTATCAGATGTCGACATGGACGGTCTCGTGGGTGGCTTGGCTTGGTCTCGGGCCGGGAATCGTACTTGATTTATCGGGCAGGTCGCCCAGTCGCCGGCTCGCCAAAATAAGCCAGCCTTGTGGGGGGAGCACCAGCATACAAGCCAGGCGAGTTGGTCAATAATGGAGGTTCACTTATATTGGTCGTTTTCCGTTTTCAAAACTTACTGACTGGAGATTGATTCCCATGTTTTTCATCAAAAAAATCGGCCTCGCCCTGACTTTGGGCGCAGCCCTTATCAGCAGCGCCGCGCTGGCACAGCAACAGCAGTTTGTCAATGTACTCACCGGCGGCCAGAGCGGCGTCTATTACCCGTTGGGCGTGGCCTTGTCGCAAATTTATGCCAAATCCATTCCCGATGTGCGATCCACGGCGCAGGTCACCAAGGCGTCGGCCGAGAACCTCAACCTGCTGCAGGCCGGTCGCGGTGAGCTGGCGCTGGCGCTGGCCGACTCGGTGTCCAACGCCTGGCGGGGTGTCGAAGAGGCCGGTTTCAAGACCAAGCTCGACAAGCTGCGTGGCCTGTCTGCCACCTACAACAACTACATCCAGATCGTGGCCAATGCCGACAGCGGCATCAAAACGGTGGCCGACCTCAAGGGCAAGCGCATCTCGGTGGGTGCCGCCAAATCCGGCACCGAGCTCAACGCCCGCGCCATTTTGAAAGCCGCCGGCCTGTCCTACGCTGACCTCGGCAAGGTCGAGTACCTGCCGTTTGGCGAATCGGTCGAACTCATGAAAAATCGCCAGCTCGATGCCACCTTGCAGTCGGCGGGTCTGGGCGTGGCCTCCATCCGCGACCTCGCCACCTCGATCAAGATTGTGGTGGTGCCGGTCCCGGCTGACGTGGTGACCAAGGTGGGCGATGCCGCTTACCAGGTGGCCACCATTCCGGCCAATACTTACGCAGGACAAACCACCGACGTAGCCACCGCTGCGATTCCCAATTTTCTGGTGACGCATTCGGGCGTGTCCGATGAGTTGGCCTACCAGATGGCCAAGGCCTTGTATGACAACCTCGACACCTTGTACGCGGCCCATAACGCGGCCAAGGCCATCAAGCGCGAAAACGCCATCAAGGGCATGCCGGTGCCGCTGCACCCCGGTGCCGCCCGGTATTACAAGGAAGTGGGCTTGATCAAGTAAGCGGCTTGCGACCTGTTGCGGCCCCACTGTCGGGGCCGTTTTCGTTTCAGATTTCTGCGAGATGCCCATGAGCCACGACCACGAACCTCAAATCAAAACCATGGGCCGAGCCATCTTCTGGGTGGCCCTGCTGTTTTCGAGCTTCCAGCTCATCACCGCAGCGTTCAGCCCGCTCTCGAGCCAGGTGGTGCGCGCGGTGCATGTGGGTTTTGTGCTGCTGCTGATTTACACGCTGTTTCCGCCTTTTGAGGACAGCGAGCGCCATGCCGCCAAAGGCCGGGCCTTGGGTTGGTTGCTGGGCCTGACCGGCTTTGTTTTCAGCCTGTACCACTGGCTGTTCGAGGCCGATCTGACGCAGCGCGCCGGTGAACTCATCCCCATGGACTGGGTCATTGGCGTGGTCACGGTGGCGCTGGTGTTCGAGGCCGCGCGGCGCGTCATGGGCTGGGGTCTGCCCATCATTTGCGGTGTGTTTCTGCTCTACGGCCTGTTTGGCCAGTACCTGCCCGGCGCCCTGGCGCATCGGGGCTTTGGGGTGGACCAGATCGTCAGCACGCTGGGCTTTGGCACCGAGGGCATTTACGGCACGCCCACCTATGTGTCGTCGAGCTACATTTTCCTGTTCATCCTGTTCGGCGCGTTTCTGGAGCAGGCTGGCATGATCAACCTGTTCAATGACTTTGCCATGGGCATGGTCGGCCATACGCGCGGCGGACCGGCCAAGGTGTCGGTGATCTCCTCAGGGCTGATGGGCACCATCAACGGCTCGGGTGTGGCCAATGTGGTCACCACGGGCCAGTTCACCATTCCGCTGATGAAGCGCTTTGGCTACAGCCCGGCTTTTGCCGGTGGCGTCGAAGCCACGGCCAGCATGGGCGGCCAGATCATGCCGCCGGTGATGGGCGCGGTGGCCTTCATCATGGCCGAAACCATCAACGTGCCGTACGTGGCCATCGTCAAGGCGGCACTGATCCCGGCCATTTTGTATTTCATTACCGCTTTCTGGATGGTGCACCTGGAAGCCGGCCACAAGGGGCTCAACGGTCTGCCCAAAGACCAGTGCCCCAACCCCTGGACGGCGGTGCGCCTGCGCTGGTACCTGTTGCTGCCGCTGGTGGGCCTGGTGGTGTTGCTGTTTTCAGGCTACACGCCGCTGTTTTCCGGCACCGTGGGGCTGGCGCTCACCGTGGTGCTGATTTTTGGCGCGGCGGTCATGACCGGGGTCGGCAACCTGGCCTTGCGCGGCCTGTTTTGGGCACTGCTGGGGCTGGCCTGTGCGGGTTTTTTCCAGTTTGGTGTGGGTGCGTTTTTTGTCGTGGTGGCGCTGCTGGTGGCCTTGAGCCTGATCCGTCGCGTGGGCGGTGATGCGCGCAGGCTGGCTGTCAAGGCCATGGTCGACGGCGCCCGCCACGCGCTGCCGGTGGCCATTGCCTGCGCGCTGGTGGGGGTCATCATCGGCATGATCAACCTGACCGGCGTGGCGGCCGAGCTCGGCGGAAGAATCATCGCCGTGGGCGAAAGCAGCCTGTTTCTGGCCTTGCTGCTCACCATGCTGATCTGTCTGGTGCTGGGCATGGGCATCCCCACCATTCCCAACTACATCATCACCAGCTCGCTGGCGGCGCCGGTGTTGCTGAAACTGGGCGTGCCGCTGCTGGTGTCGCACATGTTTGTCTTCTACTTCGGCATCATGGCCGACCTGACGCCGCCGGTGGCCCTGGCCGCCTTTGCGGCAGCGCCGATTGCCGGGACCAGCGGCCTGAAGATCAGCATCCAGGCGCTACGGGTGGCGATTGCGGGCTTCATCGTGCCCTTCATGGCGGTCTACAGTCCGGCGTTGATGCTGCAGAGCGGCGACTGGCTGGACACCAGCTGGATTGTCTTCAAGGCGCTGGTGGCGATTGCCATGTGGGGTGCCGGTGCCATCGGCTTTTTGGTCACGCGGCTCAACCCGGTGGAACGCGCGGTGGCCATTGGAGCGGCCAGCCTGCTGGTGGTCGCCTTGCCCTTCACCGACGAACTGGGCCTGGGCCTGATTGCGGTTTTCGTCGTCTGGCATGTCTGGCGTAGCCGTGCGCGGTGAATTGACCGCCATCGGCCCGAGGGCGGGCCTCCTACAAGATACCAGGCAGGCAGACTCTCCTGGGAAGGGTCGTTTGTGGGCGCGGCGCCCTCGCCGCGATGGCTTGGGGTTTTGCATTTGAGCGGTCTGGGTATCTGCCTGAGCCTGGCTGCCGCGCTGCAAGGCAGTCCGGTGGTGTTTGTGCCGGTGACCGAATTCACGCTGGCCTGGACCCACTCCATTGAAAAAGTGCGCTGGGAAGAAGACTACGCGGTGCGGCTTGATGCCGCAAGTGGGCAGCCGGTGCTGCACGCCGTGCAGGCTCGCGTGCGCGGCTCTGCTGCCGGCATGGAGCCGCCATTTGACGCGGTGCTGCGCCACGGCTGGTACCAATACACCCCGGCGATCACCACTCCGTCCGGGTTGCGCCTGACCCGTTCGGAATTCACCCCTGATTACGAAACCTGCGTGCCGGGCCGCTGCCAGCCCATGGCCAACTGGATGGCTTCAGACGGCGGCGTCACGCTGCTCAAGGCTTGCCGCCAGCCCACCCGTTAACCCGGAAGCCGGGCTACGGACGCCGCGCAGGCACTGCGCCAAGCACCGGCAAAAACAGCGCCTGCAAATCGTTCAAAAAGTCAAAACCGCGCACACTGGGCCGGACGTGCGTGCCATTCACAATCAGCAAGCCCTGCGCCTGGGCTTGTTGCAAACCGGCTTGCAGGGCCGACAGCGGCATGCCGGTGCGCTCGGCAAACAGGGGCAGCTCGAAGCCGCCGGCCAGCCGCAGCGCGTTGAGCATGAACTCAAACGGCAGTTCGGCGCGCTTGACCTCGACGTCTTGCACCACGCACTGCCCGGCCAGCGCCTGGCTCATGTAAAGCTCGGGGGTGCGGGCGCGCACCTGGCGCACCACCCGGTGGGCAAAACTGAGCTTGCTGTGGGCCCCGGCCCCGATGCCCAGGTAGTCGCCAAACTGCCAGTAGTTCAGGTTGTGCACGCTGGCGTGGCCGGGCAGGGCGTAGGCCGAGACCTCATAGCGCTGCAAGCCGGCCGCGCCGGTCAGGTCGGTGATCAGGTCGAGCATGTCGGCGGCCAGATCGTCCTCCACGGCGGCGGGCGGGAACTTGGCAAAGTAGGTGTTGGGCTCGATGGTGAGGTGGTAAATGGACAAGTGCCGGGGCGCCAGCGCCAGGGCAGTCGCCACATCGCTGCGCAACTGCGCAAGCGTCTGGCCGGGCAGGGCGTACATCAGATCGAGGTTGAAGGTGTCAAAAGCCTGCGCTGCTTCTTCCACGGCCGCGATGGCCTGGGCGCGGTCGTGCACCCGGCCCAGCGTGCGCAAAAAGTCGTCGTTGAAGCTTTGCACGCCGACCGACAGGCGCGTGACGCCGGCGCTGCGGTAGGCCCTGAAGCGGTCTTTCTCGAAGGTGCCGGGGTTGGCTTCCAGCGTGATCTCGGCGTTGGGCGCCAGCCGCAAGCGGGCTCGGAGGCCGGCCAGCAGCTGGTCGATGGCTTGCGGCGAGAACAGGCTGGGCGTGCCGCCGCCCATGAACACGGTTTGCACGCTGCGGCCCCAGATCAGCGGCAGCGCGGCCTCCAGGTCGGCCATCAGTGCGTCGATGTAGCGTTGCTCGGGCAGCTCGGCGGCGCGCATTTCATGCGAGTTGAAGTCGCAATAAGGGCATTTTTTGAGGCACCAGGGCAGGTGCACATAGAGCGACAGGGGCGGCAGCGTCTGCAATTGCAGCGTGCCGGGGCGCATGTAGTGCTGGATGTCGCGTGTCGTGACAGGCGCATCCGTCAAAGAGGTTTCTGGCTGGATCGGGATCATGGCGTGGCTGCGAGATAGCAGGGTTCAATGCGTTTGGTGTGTGCGTGCCGCGCAGCGGCCCGATGGGGCGACCGCCTCATACTGGGGTACCAGAAATCGGCGATCACCCCATCGGGCTGCTGCGCCGACAGGGCGGAGCGCGTGCAAAAGCCTTCTGGGTACCAGAAGCCCAAATAACGATTGGCGACCGATGTTCCTGATCCAGCGTCCAGCGAGGCAGGCCCTTTGGGGGGCTGACGATTTCTGGTACCCCAGTATGAGGAAGCCGCCCAAAGGGCCTGCCTCGCGGGTTTGGGTACGATGGTTTCCGGTATCTGTCTTCTCACAGCCAGCGCTCGCGCATCAAAGCCACCATCGCGGCCGCGGCCCGACCCCGGTGGCTGTTGGCGTTCTTCACTTCCAACGGCAGCTGGGCAAAGGTCTTGCCGAACTCGGGGATGAACATCACCGGGTCAAAGCCAAAACCCTTGGACCCCATCGGCCCCCGGGCAATCTCGCCCACCACCCGGCCCACCGCCACCAGCGGTTCCGGGTCGTCGGCCGAGCGCAGCGCCACCAGCGTGCTGACCATCGCCGCACGCCGGTTGGTCATGCCCTGCATCTGCTCCAGCAGGGCGCGCACGTTGTTGTCGTCGCTCTTGGGGTAGCCGAATTGGGTGGCATAAAAAGCGGTCTGCACGCCCGGCAGACCGCCAAAAGCGTCCACGCACAGACCGGCATCGTCGGCTACCGCGGGCAGGCCGCTGAGCCGGGCGGCGTGGCGCGCCTTGGCCAGCGCGTTTTCAATGAAGGTGTGAAACGGCTCCTCGGCCTCGGGAAGGCCGAGCTGGCCTTGCGGCACCAGCTCAAAACCGAGCGGCGCAAACATGGCGTGCAGCTCGGCCAGTTTGCCGGCGTTGTTGGAGGCCAGAACAATTTTCATGAGCGCGCAGCCCTGGCCAGCGCGGCCTGCTGCAACTGAACCAGTTCGCGAATGCCCTGCTCGGCCAGTGCCAGCAGCGCATCCATTTCGAGGCGGTTGAAGGCGGCGCCTTCGGCCGTGCCTTGCACCTCGACATAGTGGCCGCTGGCGGTCATGACCACGTTCATGTCGGTGTCGCAGGCCGAGTCTTCGGTGTACTCCAGGTCGAGCAGCGGCGTGCCCTGCACGATGCCGACCGAGATGGCGGCCACGGCCTCGCGAATCGGGGATTGGCTGAGCTGGCCCTGGACCAGCAAGCCGTTGACCGCGTCCTGCGCGGCCACAAAGGCGCCGGTGATGGCCGCCGTGCGGGTGCCGCCATCGGCCTGAATCACGTCGCAATCGAGGTGCAGGGTGCGCTCCCCCAGCCGCGTCAGGTCAAACACCGAACGCAGGGCGCGGCCGATCAGGCGCTGGATTTCCTGGGTGCGCCCGCTCTGCTTGCCGCGTGCGGCCTCGCGGTCGCTGCGGCTGTGGGTGGCGCGCGGCAGCATGCCGTATTCGGCGGTGACCCAGCCCTGGCCGCTGCCTTTTTGGTGTGGCGGCACCTTGTCGAGCACCGAGGCATTGCACAGCACCTTGGTGTGGCCAAATTCCACCAGCACCGAGCCTTCGGCGTGCCGGGTGTAGTGGCGGGTCAGGGTGACCGGGCGCAGGGCATTGGCGGCGCGCGCGCCGGTTCGGGCAAATTCAGTCATGTCAGTGGCTGCCTGGTGGGGTGTTGATGGAGAGGTCGGGCGTCAGCCAGGTGAGCGCGAGACAGGTCACGTTGTCGCTGCGCTGGCCTGCCTGTTGCAGCGCCTTGTCAACCAGGGCGGGCACCGCGTTTTCCACGGTTTGTTGACTCAGTTCGGCGACGATGTCCTGTTCTGGCAGACTCGCCCACAAGCCATCCGAGCACAGCATGAGGGTGTCGCCTTGCTGCAAGACCAGCGGGTCGCTGACGCTGAACAGCGGCCGGGTGGGGGAGCCCAGGCAGGTAAACAGCACATGGCGATTGGGCTCAGTCGTTTCGGTCCTGGCCTGGTCGTGAGGATGGCGGCGGCCGTGCTCGATCAGCGAATGGTCCTGGGTGCGGGCCAGCAGCTGGTGCGCACGCACGATGTAAAGCCTGGAGTCACCGCAATGGGTCCAGCGCACCTGGTCCGACTGGATCACCGCCATCACCAGCGTGGTGCGTGGTGTATCGGGCATGGCGCGGTCGGCGGCGTGCTGCCGGAGCGCATCGTGCGCGGCCATCAGGGCTTGGGCCAGAAAATCAGCCGCGTTGTCCAGCTGGGGTTGCGCCATGGTTTGAAACAGGCGAGCCACCGTTTCCATGGCCAAAGTTGCGGCCACTTCGCCATCGGGGTGCCCGCCCATGCCGTCGGCCAGCATCAGCAGCGCGCTGTCGCTGGTGTAGCTGTAGCCCATGCGGTCCTCGTTTTTCTTTCGCCCACCTTGGCGGCTGACCTGGAAAACTGAAAAACGCATCAGATTTTTTTGCCTGTTTCTGTCGATTTGAGAACGTTTTTCCTGGTGCTCTCAAACATGTTGCCGAGTTGGAGCTTGACCTTGTCGCCCACGCTGAGCTGGGTATAGCGGCGGGCGCCGGCGCGGTTCAATTCCTTCTGCAGGGCAAACACGGACTGCGGCCGTTCCAGTGGATCGAGCGCCATGCACCACTGCACGATTTCCACCAGGTCGTCGGAGTAGACGCCCCGAAAACGCTTGATGGTCTGCACGGTCTTGTCTTCGGGCACACGTTGCGGGGCCTCATTGGGCGGGAAGCCGTGCAGGCAGGCAAACATGCAGGCCCCAATGGCGTAAATGTCGGTCCAGGGGCCCATGGTGGTGTCGCGCCGGTACATTTCCGGCGCGGCAAAGCCGGGGGTGTACATGGGGCGCACGAAGTTGCCTTCCTTGGACAGAACCTCGCGTGCCGCGCCAAAGTCGATCAGCACGGCCCGGTTGTCGTCGGTGATGAAAATGTTGGCGGGTTTGATGTCCAGGTGCAGCATCTTGTGCTGGTGAACAATGCGCAGGCCGCGCAGGATTTCATCAAACAGCGAGCGGATCGTGGACTCGCGAAAAACCTTGTCCTTCTTCGGGTCACGCGCCACCACAATGAAGTCCTGCAGGCTGGCGCCCTCCAGAAACTCGGTCACCATGTAGACGGTTTCGTTTTCCCTGAAAAAATTCAGCACGCTGACCACCGAAGGGTGGGAAATTTGCGCCAGCGAGCGCCCCTCTTCGAAAAAGCTTTTCAGGCCCAGCCGGTACAGCGACAGCTTGTCGGGGGCCACTTGCGGCGCCAGCAGACCCGGTTCGCGGCTGACCAGCGAAGACGGCAGGTATTCCTTGATGGCCACCTGCTGCTCATCGGTGCCGGTGGCGAGATAAACCACGCCAAAACCGCCCGCGGCGACCCGGCGAATCACCCGATAGCCACCAATCTGGGTGCCGGGCGGTAGCGGGGACGGTTTGGATTTGGACATGGCTCGAAAGAAACAGGGCTCGGTTTTTGCTGGAACCGGGTGTTATTCTTGCGACCACTTAACACCACAGAAGATTGATATGTCAGTTTACAGCATGACCGGTTATGCCAGTGCCCAGCACAGCGTTGCTGCCGCTTCCCCTGCGGGCGACAGCGCGGCATCGCCAGCCGCCCGGCTGGGTCTTGAAATCCGCTCGGTCAACAGCCGTTACCTTGATCTGACCTTCAAGTTACCGGAAGAATTGCGCAGCTTCGAGCCCGCCTTGCGCGAGTTGCTGGTGCGCCGCCTCAAGCGCGGCAAGGTCGAGTTGCGTGCCGCACTGGAGAGCCATGCCGCCAACCTGGTGGCCGAGCCTTCTACGCGGCTGCTGCAACGCCTCAACACCATCCAGGACAACGTCAGGACCTGGCTGCCGCTGGCGACTCCCTTGAGTGTGGCCGATGTGATTCGCCTGACCGCGGGCAGCACCGGGGCCGAACACGATTGGCAGGCCGAACTGCTGGCGCTGGCCGAGCAGGTGCTGGCGTCACTGTTGGCCGCCCGCGAGCGCGAAGGCGCCCGGCTGGTGCTGATGCTGCAAGACCGCATGGCGCAACTGCGCAGCCTGGCAGCGCAGGCCGGGCCGCTGGTGCCGCAACTGGTGGCGCAACAGCGCCAGCGTTTTCTGGATCGCTGGCGCGAGGCCATGGGCCTGGTCGAGGGCGGTGCCCTGCCCGAAGCGGCGCAGGACCGGGCGCTCGCGGAGGCGACCGCATTTGCCATTCGCATCGATGTGGCCGAAGAATTGACCCGACTGAACTCGCACCTGGACGAACTTGACCGGCTGCTGGCCAAGGGCGGTGAAGTCGGCAAACGGCTCGACTTCCTGATTCAGGAGCTGCACCGAGAGGCCAACACGCTGGGCTCGAAATCGGCGGCGCTGGAACTCACGCACATTTCGGTCGACATGAAGGTGCTGATCGAGCAGATGCGTGAGCAGGTGCAAAACATAGAATAATGGGACTTACGCAAAACCGCCCCAGCGTCGTTGTTCCTTCTTGTCGTACGTCTGTACTGCCTGCGTCGGAACGCCTGGCTGGAACAATTTTGCGCAAGTCCCAAAGAAACACCTTGCCGTCTTTTCAAAGGGCCCCGCCGTGATCGACTACCCCGGAAATCTGTTTGTTGTGGCCGCCCCGAGCGGCGCTGGCAAGTCCAGCCTGGTCAGGGCGCTGCTGGAGCTCGATGCCCTGGTGCGACCCTCGGTGTCGCACACCACGCGGGCACCGCGCGGCCAGGAAAAGCATGGCCGCGAGTACTTTTTTGTCTCCGAGCCCGAGTTTGATGCCATGGTGCAGGGCAACGCCTTTGTCGAGTGGGCGTATGTGCACAATCACCGCTACGGCACCTCGAAAAAAGCCATCGAGGAGCGCATGGCGCAGGGCTCGGACGTGATTCTTGAAATTGACTACCAGGGCGCGCTGCAAATCAAGAAGATTTATGCCAACGCCGTCACCATTTTCATTTTGCCGCCGAGTTGGGACGAGCTGCGCTCGCGCCTGGAGCGCCGTGGCGAAGACGCGCCAGACGTGATCGACACCCGGTTGGAGAATGCCGCCGCCGAGATGGCGCAGGTGTCGCAATTCGACTTCGTTATAATCAACGAGTTGTTTGATCGCGCGGTGTTTGACCTCAAATCCATTGTGCATGCACAGCGACTCAAGTATCTGGCGCAGCGCCGCGCCAGAGCAGACACCTTTCAAGCACTGCATATTGCCTAGTGCGCCCCACCTGGTTTTGGAGAATTCATGGCCCGTATCACTGTTGAAGACTGCCTGTTGCAGATCCCTAACCGCTTTCAGCTGGTGTTGGCGGCATCCTACCGTGCCCGCATGCTGAGCCACGGTCATGCGGCCAAAGTCGAGAGCAAGAACAAGCCCGGCGTGACCGCCCTGCGTGAAATCGCAGCCGGCAAGGTGGGCATCGAAATGCTGAAAAAAGTGCCCCTGTAAAGCGCGCTGCCCGGCACTGTCAAAAAAGCACCGTTCGCGGTGCTTTTTTGTTGCTGGTGCTGAAACCTGCATCTGGCACGCTATATTCATGGCATGTGCGCCGCAACCCGAAAAACCCCGTCAGATTCCACCCAGGGGGCGCCCACGCCCAAGGTGTTGAGCGCTGCCGAGTCGAACGCGGCGGCTGCCAGTTTTGCGCGCCTGACCAGCAAGCTCGATTACCTCAGCGCCAGTGACCTGGCCAGCGTCAGGTCGGCCTACCGGTTTTCCGACGAAGCCCACCTGGGGCAGCTGCGCAACAGTGGTGAACCCTACATCACCCACCCGATTGCCGTGGCGGCCCAATGTGCTGAATGGAAACTGGACGCCCAGGCCTTGATGGCGGCCCTGTTGCACGATGCACTGGAAGACTGCGACGTCACCAAGCCCGATTTGATCGCGCGTTTTGGCTCACCCGTGGCTGAACTGGTCGATGGCCTGACCAAACTCGAAAAGCTGCAATTCAACACGCGCGAAGAAAACCAGGCCGAGTCATTCCGCAAAATGTTGCTGGCCATGGCGCGTGACGTGCGCGTGATTTTGATCAAGCTGGCCGACCGCACCCACAACATGCGCACGCTGGCAGACGCGCCGCGCGCCAAGTGGGGGCGCATTGCCTCGGAAACACTCGAGGTCTATGCGCCCATTGCCTACCGGCTGGGCCTCAACCAGACTTACCGGGAATTGCAGGACCTGGCGTTTCGCTACCTGCGGCCCTGGCGCTACGCCGTATTGAGCAAGGCGGTGGCCAAGGCCCGCGGGCGCCGCCGTGACCTGATCCAGAAAGTGCAGGCCGACCTGGAAGCCATGTTCGCCCGCCATGGCATGGTGGTGCGGATTGCGGGCCGGGAAAAGACCCTGTATTCGATCTATCACAAGATGACCGAGAAGAACCTGAGCTTTGCCCAGGTGACCGACATCTATGGCTTCCGGGTCATCGTGCCCGGCCTGATTGACTGCTATACCGCGCTGGGGCTGTTGCACCAGCTCTACAAACCGGTGCCGGGCAAGTTCAAGGACCACATTGCCATCAGCAAGATCAACGGCTACCAGTCGCTGCATACCACCCTGGTCGGGCCTTCCGGCATCAACGTCGAGTTTCAGGTGCGCACCGAAGCCATGCATCTGGTGGCCGAAACCGGTGTCGCCGCGCATTGGCTGTACAAGGAAAGCCCGAACGAGGTCAAGGCCAACCCGGATCGCCTGGGGTCCAAGTGGTTGCAGTCGCTGCTGGACATTGGCGACGAAACCCACGATGCTGCCGAGTTCTGGGAGCATGTCAAAGTCGACCTGTTCCCCGATGCGGTGTATGTCTTTACCCCGAAAAGCCGCATCATGGCCATGCCGCGCGGTGCCACCGTGGTCGACTTTGCCTATGCCATTCACAGCAACGTGGGCGACCATGCGGTGGCGGCCAAGGTCAACAACGAGCGGGTGCCGCTGCGCACCGAGGTGAAAAACGGGGATGTGATCGAGGTCATCACGGACCAGGGCTCCTTCCCCAATCCGGCCTGGCTCGGCTTTGTGCGCACGGCGCGCGCGCGTTCCAAAATCCGCCAGCACTTGCGCACGCTGGCACAGGGCGATTCGGAAAACCTGGGTGAAAAAATGCTGGCGCAAGCGCTGCGCGCCGAAGGCATTGAACAGCTCCCCGACGAGCAGGGTCCGATGGCCGAGGTCTGGGACAAGCTGTTGCGCTTCAGCGGCAACCGCACCCGCTCTGATTTGCTGGTCGAAATTGGCCTGGGCCGACGCATTGCCAGCATTGTGGCCAAGCGCTTGACCAAGTTGCTGTCCGATACGGGCGCAAAACCCAACCCCCTGCTGCTCACGCGCGAGCGCTTTACCGCGGGCGAGTCGCTGGCGCAGGGCAGCGTGACCATTGACGGCAGTGAAAACACCTCGGTGCGTTTTGCCCCCTGCTGCCGCCCCATTCCGGGCGATGCCATCGTGGGTTATCTGGGGCGGGGCGAAGGCCTGACCATCCACCACAGCGATTGCCCGGTGGCCGTCAAGCTGAAAAACAAGGACAGCGAACGTTTTATTGCGGTCGAGTGGTCGGAAGAACCCGTGCGAAGTTTTGATACCGGCATTGTGGTCACGGTCAACAGTGGCAAGGGCGGCGTGCTCGCCAAAGTGGCTGCGGCGCTGGCCGCTGCCGAGGTCGATATCACCCAGGTCAACATGGCCGACGAGTCACCCCAGGGCGCCATTGACATGAAGTTCATCATTACCGTGCGCGACGTGCATCAACTGGACCACGCGCTGCGCAATTTGCGCCATACATCGGTGGTGCTCAAGGCGCAACGCAGCAAAAATTACAATTGACCGGGTGGCGGCGGGCCTTGGCCTTTGCGCCATTCCGGCAAATTATGGCGATGACGCCAAAAGCGGCCCAGCAGCGGCTTGACGCTGGTGCCATGCACGAAAATGGACAGGGTCACCACAATCAGCGTCAATTGCATCAGTTCCAGCGCCAGGCCTTCGGGCAGGCCATGCTGGATGGCATACATCAGGTAGTACAGCGAGCCAATGCCGCGCACGCCAAACCAGGCCACCAGACTGCGTGTGGTCCACGGGGTGCGGGTGCCCATCAAGCCCGCCAGGACGCTGACGGGGCGCACGACGGCAAAGACAAACAGCGCCAGCGCCACGGCGCGCCAGCTCCAGGAATCAAGAAACAGCGAACCACCGATCAGCAGCACCAGCATCAGTTCCGAGAGCCGTTCCAGATGCTCCTTGAAGACCAGCGCTTGCGCACTGATGGTTTCCGTGGCGGCCTGGGGGGCTGCCGCGGGGCCGACTGGTTCAAGATCCGGGTCTGCTTGTTGAGCCAGGTCAGGTGGACACGCGTTGAGCTGCCTGACCTCGGTCTGGCGTAGCGCCACGGCTGCAAAAAAGACCGCCAGAAAGCCCCAGGCATTCACCACCACACTCAAACCATAGACCACGCCGATCAGCCCCAGCCCGAGAAAGTCGTTCATGAGGGTCTGGGTCGGCGCCAGTCGGCGCAACTTGCGGCCGCCATGAGCCAATGCCACGCCCGCTGCGACCCCGATGGCAATGCCCGCTGCCGTGGCCCACAGCACATCGACCAGCACCCAGCGCAGGCCGGAGTCACCCAGCTCGTGCAGCCCGAGCAGGCCCAAGCCCAGCATGACAAACGGAAAAGCGCTGCCGTCGTTCATGCCGGCCTCGCAGGTCAGGGTGAAACGCAGTTGGTCGCGGTCCCCTGGGTGACGGGTCTGCACGTCGGTTGCCAACACCGGGTCGGTGGGCGACAGGATGGCGCCCAACAAAATACCGGCACCCAGGGGCAGGCCCAAGGCGTAACAGGCAAAGGCCGCGATCAGCCCGACACTCGCCACCATTGACACCGAAGCCAGCAAAATCGGGGCGCGCCAGCGCGTCAGGCTGACCGGCACCGGCATCTTGACGCCGGCAGAAAAAAGCGAGATCAGCACCACCACTTCGGTCAACACTTCCATCAGTGCAGATTCCTTGAGCGGATTGAAGTGAAAGAAGCCAAACACCGTTGGCCCGACCAGCAAACCCACGCCCAGATAGACAATGGCCGGCGTCACGGGCAGGTTTTTGAACAGGGCGGCGGTCAGGCCCCGGGTGAGCAACAGACCGCCCACCAGTAAAAACCACAGGGCGTTCGTCATGGCGTTGGATGGTGAGTTGGCACAGCTGACTGTACACCGTGCGCTGGTGTTTCAGTCGTTTCTGAAAGTTGGGTACCATTCATCTTTGCCAAACGTTTTTCGCCATGCCTGAAATCAGCTCTTCCCTGTTCTGGATCGCGGTGCTCCAGATCATCGCCATCGACATCATGCTCGGTGGCGACAACGCCGTGGTCATTGCCCTGGCCTGTCGCAAACTGCCCCCTGAACAACGCCGACAAGGCATCTTCTGGGGCGTGATCGGCGCCATCGGCCTGCGCGTGGTGATGATTTTCTTTGCCCTGCAACTGCTGGCCCTGCCTTACCTCAAGATCGTCGGTGCGCTGCTGTTGCTGTGGATCGGCATCAAGCTGCTGCTGCCCGAGCATGATGATGAACACGGCAACATCGACGGCGGCATCACCCTGATGGCCGCCATCAAGACCATTGTGGTGGCCGACGCCGTGATGAGCCTGGACAACGTCATTGCCGTGGCCGGTGCCTCGCACGGCTCCATGGTGCTGGTCAGCTTCGGCATTCTGGTGTCGATCCCGATCGTGGTCTGGGGCAGCAAGCTGGTGTTGACCCTGATGGACCGCTTCCCCATTGTGATCACGTTTGGCGCTGCGCTGCTGGGCTGGATCGCCGGCGGCATGCTGCTGACCGACCCGGCCATGCCGCCCGCGGTGGCCGCCAGCGTGCCCTACGCCAGCCAGGTTTTCGCCGCCACAGGCGCGCTGCTGGTGGTGCTGGTGGGCAAATGGCTGGGCAGCCGGCGCAAGCCCGCCCGGGCCATGGAACTGTCGTCCGAGTCCGTCAACCCGAAACACTGAGGAACATCGCCATGAACACTGCCTGGCTCATCGCCGTTGACGGCTCGGAACCGTCGCTCAAAGTCATCGACTACGTCATCACCGAGGCCGCCAGCCGGGCGACCCCGCCGCAACTGTTTCTGGTCAATGTGCAGGCACCGCTGTCAAGCGACATCACCCGCTTCATCGACGAAAAAGTGGTGGAAGACTTCCACCGCGAAACGGGCGCCGCCGCGCTGGCGCAAGCCCGGCAAAAGCTCGACGCTGCCGGGTTGGCCTACTCGGCCCACATCATGATGGGCGAGACCGCGCCGACCCTGATCGAATTCGCCACTGACAAAGGCTGCCGCCTGATCATCATGGGCGCGCGCGGCCTGGGCAGTGTCGGCGGCCTGCTCATGGGCTCGGTCGCCACCAAGGTGGTGAAGCTGTCCACGGTGCCGGTGCTTGTGGTCAAGTGAGTCCGGGGGCCTGGTTGAACGGGAACACCATGAGCATGAGGCTTTCGCTTTTCGGCCGGCTTAAAGAAGGGGGCTGCCTCGCCTTGCTCGCGATGACGATCGTCGCTTGTACCACCCGACCCGTTGAAGTGCCGCGCCCTGTGCCGACCCCCATGCTGGAAAAACACCATGTTGAGTTGGGAGGGGGCGTCAGCGTCAATTACCAGATCGAGCGCAAAATTTCTGCTGTCAATAACGTGAGCTGCTACGCCTTTGTTTCAGGCACGCTGAACAATGATTCAAGCCAGATTCTGAGCCGTCGCACCGTCATCGATTTCAATTTTTTCAGTGGCGGCAAGCAGTCCTTCCGTGACCTGAGCTCGCCTGTGGCCGATGTCCCCTTGGGTGGCCGTGCCATGTTTGAAATGGTGGTTTCACCCGTGCACCGGGACGGTTGTATCAACTACGACCGCATCGAGGTGTCGCTGCGCAAAGTCGTTGTGAATTGAGCGGGCTGAATCTGCACTTGCCATGTGTATCCGATCAGGTTGACAGCTTGGCCGACCCCAACTTCCCGCTCCGACTCGGCCGCATGCCCGACACGCTGGAACGGGTGGTGGGGCCTAAGCCAACGCTAAATCGTTTGTATCTTGAACGCCTGTTGCTGAATCCACAAATGAAAACGAGGCTCTTACAAATCGGTGGCGCTGGTGCCACCAGTCAGTGCTCAAGACGAGTTTGCAACACGACTTTCAACGGTGCAGAAAATGAAAAACAGCCATAAGCAATCGCTTTGTGAAATCGACACCCTCTTCGCTTCCCTCCAACACCGCGCTTTCGCTGGTGAACTTTGAATGGCT
>Ga0172381_10003558_pt1 | contig 16441 bp, 19 predicted proteins | sample Leawel6488metaG_FD_119754 | JGI IMG/M metagenome (GOLD analysis project Ga0172381, IMG submission 119754) | Leachate microbial communities from a municipal landfill in Southern Ontario, Canada - Leachate well 64-88 metaG | ecosystem: Engineered > Solid waste > Landfill > Unclassified | place... | reverse complement strand
TACCCCGTCGAGGTCGAGCACCTGGCTCTCGCCCACCGGGTCGCTGTCGCTCAGGGTCTGCTCGTTGAGCCGATCGGCGCTGATGATCTTGCCCGCGCCTCGCCACCTCAGATACCGCCACCGATGCGTTATGCGATACCGCTGCCCTTGGTAGCGCGACGTGCCCTGTTCTGCCCATACCAGGAACGGCTGCAACTGGTGCTGCGGCCAGATGGGCGACTCGCTGCCCGCCACGTCCTTCATCTCAGTGAGGTCATCCGCCACCGTGTTGAGCTGGGCCGCCGTGGGCCGGTCGCCGTGTGCCCAATTGCTCTTGGGCTTGTACGTTCGACTCACCCCACCTAGATCACCCAGCACCAGCTCGCCCACTTCCACCAGGAAGCCGTCGTCACCGCTGCGAGTCATCACTAGTTCTATCTGGTAGCGCGTGCCCTTCGTCAGCCCCAGGCCCGACAGATCGAAATTGTAGCCCTCGCTGTGGTCGGCACCGAGCGAGACTAGCGGGTCGCCACTGTTGAGCCGTGCCCCGCTGTCCGGGTACTTCTCGTTGTTGATGTAGAGGTCGACCGTCCCGCCTACGTACTCCCACACGGTGAGGTAGCAGTAGAGCCGCGCCAGCCCCGAGTAAGTGAACACCCACCGGTAGAGCGTCACCGTGCTATCCGTTTGGGTGTGCCATGCCGTGCCGATCTCACTGCCGGTGTTGGGCCGCTGCGCTCGCTCGTGCAGGTACATCTGCGCCACTCGCAAGTCGTTGAACTTCGCCGCCGTGGGTGCGTTCCCCGCCCCGTCCACAAACGCCGGCATGGAGGCCGGCCACGCCGTTAGCCCGGTAGTGCCCGACAAGTACCCCCGGTACACCGTCGCCGTGCTGGCCGTCCCCGACCCGGCGATGATGAACCGCAGATGCAATATCTCATCATCTGGGATGCTCAGCCCGCTCACCGTATAGGTCAGGTTCTCCGTGGCACAGAACCACCGGTCGCCTGCGTTAGTGTCACTGCCATTCGCCGGCATGTCATGCCAGGCACTGTCATCGCCGTAGTATTGGAGCTGTGCGCTGCCGCCTGCTACGAGGTTTATCCGTGCGCAGAAGTTCAGCGTCGGGTGCTCCGGCACGCGCCGGGCCTCCGCTTCCCATACGGTGAGCGCGCCGGTGGTCGACCCGAACGGCTGTCGCTGCATACCTTCGGGCGCGTGTGCCTGCCCGTACAGCCAATGGCTACGCTCTACTAGCGGATTGAGATAGGTATCGGCCCCCAATAGTTCGCCCGTGGTGATCTGCCGTAGTGGCCCAAACGACGGTATCACGCGAACAACCTCCCACCGGCCGCTCCCAGCACCGACGTTCCCACCACAAAGTACCCGGTAAACGGGTAGAAGTCGGTGAAGTCGGACAGACCAATGTCCATCGTGTAGGCGGCGCGGAAGTTGTGCGTGATGCTGGTGATGATCGCCGTGCGATCTATGCCGGTGCGGGTCGCCTTCACTGTCACCACGTCGCCCGCCTCCAGCAGCGGGTTGGCGGGCACCCCGCGCAATGTCATGGCCAGTCGAAGGTTCTTGAACCGCTGTCCCAACACGGACGCGATCAACTTCGCTTGCGCCTCCGTCTGAATGTACCAGTTGCCGCGAATATCTTTGCGCCGCGCCGTGCCCGCACCGCTCTGGTCTAGCTCGTGCGTCTCCGCCGGGCGCCCTTCGATGGGCGCTCCGTACACGTCGAACCGGGTGATGAACGCGGCCTGCTGCGTGTTGCTGTTACTGAAGGTAGCCGTCCAAGAAGACGCCGTATCGGGCATGGTCGGCGCCACGCTCACCGCCGCCGTCATGTCATCGCCGCCGCCGCTGCACGCGCTCAGCTTGTAGACCGCCGTTGCCCGCAGCGGTTTCCGCAACTTCAACTTCATCGTCTTGCTGCCGCCGGGCGGGATGATGAAGCTCCGGTCTAACCCGTACACCTCGTCAACTTGCCCCTCCCCGCGCGGCTGATACTCCACCGAGATGACGTTGTAAATATCATCATAGGCCCGCTTCGGTTCGAGCTCGGCGAAGTCGGCTACCGCGAACGTCGCCACCGAGCCGGCATTACACCAATGAGCCGCGTTCCAGAACCGCAGCTTGCCGGCCACGTCAAAGAACGCGATCCCGCCTTCTGAGGCAGCAGCCCGTTTGATTTCGTCCAACGCGTAGTCATCGTCAAGATAGGCATACGGCGCGATGGTGAGCGACTGCTCTAGGTCGGTAGATGCCACCCCCGCGAGCGTGGCCAGCGTGCTGATCCAGGCGCTGATCGGGACATCCGCGTACATCATCGTGCTGTATTTCTGCTGCATGGGAATGAAGCCGAGGTCGTGGCCGGTGATCTTGGCCTTCACACTGCGCTCCGCTTCCACCACTTCTGCGATGCGCCCCGTGAATGTGCCGACGTATTCCGCTGTCGCGCCGTGGTAGTAACCGGCGCTGATGCGGATGCCCTTGCCGTAGAGCGGGTAGGTGGCGGCCTGCGAGCCCGCCCGTCCCTCACTGAAACGGCCATCATAGTTGTCGACCACGATGTTGGCGCTGCCAATGGGCGCGCCCCCCATGCTGGACAACCCCTCGAACGGGTCAACAATCTGTGCCTGGCAGGAGCCACCCAGCAGTGTGTTGGCGGTCTCCGCCGTCCAGTTCGCGCCGTCCCACTGGACTTCCACTTTGTAGCACGGCTTGGCGCTGACCGCCGCGGCGTTAGCGGCGATGTGGCCGGGATCAGCTAGCATCTACAGCTCCCGGAACGTGGCGCTGATGGTGTGCTTGACGTCGTTGGCCAGCGGCTTGGTCTTGCAGCGAAACGAGCCCGACACTAGCTCCACTGTGTAGGTAGTACCCGTGTCCCAGGGCTTGAAGGTGAAGCTGCCCGCGGCAATGGCGGTCTCAATGGCGGCCTTGAGTGCCGTGCCTTGCGTGGCGTACCGCTCCCAGGTGTAGTTCCACACCCGGCGGGTCTTGAGCACGTGCTTGCGGCCCGAGCCGTTGGCCATGTCCAACACTTCGGAGATCTCATCCAGCTGGTACTCCGCGCCCTGGTTGCTCGGGTCGGCAAGCCCGCTGGTGGCCCCAATGGTTACGCTCATCCGACCGGTGCCTCCGTAGCCGCTCTAGCGGCGATGGCCGCCAGGACATACGGCACGATCTCCGGCGCAATCTGCCGGGCAATGCTCACCACAAACTGGCTACCCGCATCCTCAGCCGCGGCCAGCATTCCCGCCTTGACGTGCCCTCCGGCGGTCACTCCCGTGGCCTGCAACGCGTCGCTCTGCTCGCCCATCCCGGCATCGAACGACGTGGTGTACGCCACCGCCGATAGGCCCGCCTCGTCGGTGTAGACGGCCGTTAGGCCGGACGCCCACTCTGTCCACTTACCCAGTTCTTCCTCTCCGGGCGGCTCGACGGCGGTGTCCTTAGCAGTCTGGACGTTCGCTATCACCACCTCGAACTCAGCCATCGACGCAGCATAGGCGGCGCCGTAGTCAGTCACCGGAGCGGCGGGCGTCGGCGGCTCTACTAACTGATAGCCCTCACCCACCGAGTAGCCGGGTTCGATGGTGGCCGGCGCTTCGGCTGTGCCCGCCGCCACACCGGGGTGTAGCGAGTCCAGCCCCACCAGCCCGCGGAGCCAGTCCTGGAAGGCCACTAGCCCGCGCTCTGTCTCCGCCGGCTTGGCCGTGGCGTAGACCGCCGCCCCAACCACTGGCACGGCACTCAACGCCGGCAATGCCGTCAATGCTGTGCCGCCTACTCCCAGCGCCGCTGCTGCCCCACCGGCCCCCGCGGCAGCCCCACCGGCTCCCGCAGCAGCACCAGCGCCTCCGACCAGCGACTGTGCCCCGGCCAACAGCTGGTAGAGCGTGATTAGGCTCGCGATACTGCGCGCCAAGGTGCCCAAAGCAATCAGGGCCGGGCCTACCACCGCACCAATCAGCGACAACCGAATCAGCCAATCCATCGTGGCCGGGTTCAGGTCGTTCAGCTTCTCGACAAACCCCTGCAACCACTCCACCGCCGGTCGCAGGAAGTCCTCAATGAACGGCGTCCCGGCGTTGATCATGAACGTCTCGATGGTGTCTTGCAGCCGTCCCAGTTCCGCCGCGAACGTCCCCGACCGCGCCTCCGCCACCTCTTGCACCGTGGCCGCCTTGGCGATCTTGCCGTTCATCTCGTCCCAGCCCTCGACGCCAGCCTTGCCGAGGGTGATGCCCGACAACTGGCCATAGTTGCCGAACAGGTCCTTGACGCTGGTGGCCAGCTCTCGGTCAGTGAGCGACTCCATAGCCTTGTTCACATCGTCGATGATCTCAATCGGCGACCGGAACGCGCCCTCGGTGTCATACAGCGTGACGTTGAGCTCTTCGAGTGCATCCCTGACCCGCTTTGTGTCTCGGTGCATGCCGTTCTGCATACTGCGCAGGTTGGTGCCCGCCTCAGCGCCTTTGATGTTGCGGTCGCCCATGATGGCCAGTGCCGTGAGCGTGTCGTCTAGGCTCATGTTGTAGAAGTCGAGCGACGGCCCGGCGGCGGCGATGGAGCCGGTGAGGTCGCGCACCGAAACGGCGGACGCGTCCGCTGCCTGCACGTAACTGTTGGCCACGTCCAGAGCGTCGGAGGCTTCCAGCCCATAGGTGTGGAGCGTGGTGATGAGCGTGTTAGTGGCTTCCGCCAGCGTGAGGTCGCTTGCCGCTGACAACAGAATGCCCGCCTGCAAAATGCCGCCCAGCTCAGCGGTGCCCGCCATGTAGCCGGTCAAGTCTCCGGCCATCGCCTGCATGTCGAAACCGGCCTTGGTTATGTCGGTCATGGCGTCCAGGGCGTCCATTGCCCCGAACACACCGGGCAGTTGAGTGTCCTCACCCATCTGCTTCGCGGCTTCTCCGAGGAACTCGGTGTCTTCGGCACTGTCCCCAAGTGCCACCCTTAGGATTGTCAGTCGCTCCTCGAAGTCCGCGGCGGCCTTGGTAGACAGCACCAGCCCGCCCACAATCGGAGCAGTGACATACCGAGTCATGCTGCGGCCCGTCTGCTGTAGCCCGCTGCCGATGGTGTCCAACGTCTGCGCCGTGGTGGCCGCGTCGCTGGCCAGCCCCTGCACGGCGCCCCGAATGTTACTCAGCGTGCCAGACGCGTTATCCACCGCGCTGACGACGATCTTTAGTGCCTGTTCAAGGCCGAGAGCCACGGGTTCTCCTCTTTGCCTGCTCTACTTCCTGCTGCATGTGCCGGTAGAACAGCGCCTCATCAAGGCAATACGCCGACCACCCGTCCAGCCCGAGGAACTCACTCGGCCTCGTCCCGTACCGCGCTGCCATCCGTTCCAGCACCATCCCGCGCTCGCTTGCCGCGAAACTTGTCCAGCCGCTGGGGCTTCTCCTCCTGCTGGATCCAGCGCATGATGGCCTGGATCTCGCTCTCGGTGAGGTTGCCCACCGGGACGCCACCCTTCGGCGGCGTCTCTCCCGGCAGGTACACCTTCGGCTCCACTAGGGCCGCTTTGATCATGTGCAGCTGATACGCGAAGTAGTCCGACGGGCTGTCCTCTAGCACCCGCGTCATGACCGCCTGCTCGCCTTTCCCCGGCGCTTGCGAGGCCGCCTTGAGAATGGTGGCCAACACCGGGTTCGGTATCTGCCCCGTCGCCGCCATCACCGACAGAGAGGGCCGCCGCACTTGGCACACCCTCCCCGTCGGCAACTCCAGCTCCTCAGCCGGTGGCGGCCCCCACACTGTTTCCGTCACACGCGTCTCCTACTAAGCAGTAGTGGTGAAGTTGATGACGCTCGCGGCCGCCAGTCGGTTGTACGCCAGGTCGCGGACAGCGGTAGTGAGCACCGCGATATGAGCGGTAGTGGCGGATAGAGCCGCGCTGGGTGTGAAGGTGATCTTCTTGTCCGCTTCGGTGTAAGCCACCGTGCCCGCCACCACCGTGCCGTCCGTCGCCTTGATGACATAGACGTTGTGTAGATTGACGCTACTCGCGTCCATGCTCTTGGACATCGTCCACACAATCGGGTCCGCCTTCGGATGCGCGGCGTCGGCATCGGCCGGATCACTGCTACTGACCGTGGGGGCCGTAGTGTCGTCAGCCGCGTCGGTGACGGTCATTAGCTCCTGGCCGGTGCTCTGGGTGAAGTCGGGGATGGCCGTGATCTCCAGCGGCACTATCACCTTCTCATCCTTGCGGTAGGCCATCTCCGGAGAGCCGGTCACCTTGGCCTTGAACACGTGGATGGTGCGCACCTTGCCGTCCGGGGCCGGGCCCTGGATGAAGATGGTCTTGTTCTCCGGCTCCTGCAGGCCCACGCTCACTACGGCACCGTTCAACGCCGTGGTGGGCAGGGCCATCGCCAGCGCCAGGTTGGCCAGCGTGCTCTCGGCCATGTCACAGCTGAGCTTCGCCGTGCGCTTGTCGAGCTTGGTGTCGATGGGCACCTTGCTCTGATCGACTTCCACGTCGTGATACTCGTTACTCACCGCGAGCATCACCCCGCCGTCGGTGGAGCCGATGGAGGTGCACGCCCCCTGAGCGGCGCCATATGCCCCCACGAGCACCTCGGCCGCGCCCTCAATCACATATGTCGGGTTCACCGTGTAGCTGATTGCCATTGCCTCACCTCAGAGAGCGCCCTATCGCGCCTAGTTGATCGTCCGTACCGAGAACTCCACCCAACGCATGCGGACGGCCCGTGAGTCGCCCGTCGTGAACAGGTTCGAGCTGTCGTGCTTTGTCGCCGCGCACCGGATCACCGTGCTGAACCGCTTGCCGTCGAGCGTCGCCAGGATCGCGTCCACGTACTGCATGAGCCGCAAGTTGAGCGTGTCCAGTTCGGCGTCTCGGTCGACTACCGCCACAAAGATGCTGTGCTCGATCTCAGTGCTCTGCGTCCCGCCGATGCCGCCGCTGTCCACGTCCACCACGCACGCCGGGTACTGCTGGATCATGGTGGGTACCGGGAGCCCGGCGTGGTACTCAGCCGGGACCGGTAGCGCGAGCGCCGTGCACTGTGCCGGGAGGTTCGCCTGTACGTATGCCATCACGTCGACGTGCGCCTGGTACAGCATCAGTAGAGACTCTTGGCCGTTGCGAACAGCCACTCATGCACGAGCTTCCCCCAGCGTGTCTTGTCACTCTCGGACAGTTGGATCGGCGGCCTGGCCGGCATCTTGCGCGTGCCGGTTTGATGGTACATCGCATACTTGAGGTTGCTGCCCATCACTGCTTGTGTCGCCGTGATCTCTCGCACTTGGAACGGCGCGTCCTTCACTGTCAGTGAGTCTCGCAGCCAGCCGTCGCGCTCCAGAATCTTAGCGCCGGGATAGTTGACCGCCTTCCACGCTCCGTAGTCCGGCGATAGCGCCTTCCACCCGCCACTGCCGCTCTTGCCCTGGCCAGCAAACTGCGTCTTCTCCAGCTCCAGGAAGTCATCGGCAATGTCCTCCAGTGCCGGGCTGAAGTCGCTCAGCCCTTCCGTCCACCGGTCAAACCCGCGTAGCACTTCTTCTTTCCCGACAATGCTGAACTTGAGAACAAACATCGCCTAGAACACCCGCGCCCGCGGGAACAGCGACGTCTGCGCAGCCACGTCCGCCGGGTGGTCTTTCTGGTAGCCGCGGGCGCTCACTGCCGTGCCCGTTTTGCCGGACGCGCCCGCCGCGCCCGCTTCTACCAGCCGTTCCAGCCCATCGGTGTACATCCGCCACAACCGCGACCCTAGATCGGAAGTCTGGCCCGCTCCCACGCTCTCGGGGAACATGCCCATGTGAGCCATCGCCGCCGCGCCCAACGCGTTCAGGCGCGTCACGGCACTGAGCAAGGCTGCGGGCGTGGTGATCGGAACGGTGTAGCCCGCCCCCGCGAGCACCGTGTCGATCTCCCCGGCGATGTCCTCCAACAGCACCAGCACCTGCGCCTCCGTTGGCTTGCTGGTGTTGTTGTAGACCGCCCGCGGGTCCTGCTCTTGCACTCCCTCTAGGGTCGCGTATGCCATCGCTACTCTCCGCTCAAACTAGCCGTTCACAACCTTGGCGGCGTAGTGCCAGATGCCCACGCCCACCGCGCAGCGGGCGTCCACTCCGTAGAGCAGCTCCCGGCGCATGAAGTTGGCGTAGTCATCGGCGGCGTCCAGCGCCACGAACTCCGGCGCCTTGCGGTTCTGGTAGATCAGCGCCTTCATCGCGCCCTTGGTGCTGAAGGCATACCAGTCGGTGGCATCCGTCAGCTCGGGGGCGACCATGATGTCGCAGATGCCCTGGTAGACGTTGGTATCCCCGCCGCCGGTCAGAGCCGCCTTGAGCGCCGTCCGCATCGGGAACTCCAACTCCGCCGGCACCACCACCAGATCGGGAGTGATGTTCATCGGGCGACCGTGATCGTCCTGGAACTCGCGCATCGCCCCGAAGGTTGTGCCTAGGTCGGCCTGTATCGTGGCCACCGTTACGCCCGTGCCACCCAGCAGGTTGTCCCCGCCCGCGTGGTCGTCGGCGAACAGCGCCTTGCCGTCGTAACCGGTGTCGGTCGTGCCGGCCACGATCTTGGCCATCACCAGCTCGCGCGGATACCGGGCCGCCTCCATCGCCAACTGGCGGACGCGCGGCAGGATCATCCCCAGCCGGTTGTCGTCCAGCGCGTTCCGATCCACCGCCACGGTGGCCTCGTAGTGCTTGTTGGTGAGGCTGAAAGTCTCCTCGGACAGGTCGCCCAGGAGCCGCTCGTCTACCCATTCCGCCATCTTGGGCACGCTGCCCAGCCACTCATACGTCTCGGTGAGGGTGGAGCTAGGCACCTCCATCACCAGGCGCTGCCAGGGATCGGCGTTCTGTGCCGCTTCGAAGGTCTGCAGGTACACCGCCTTCAGGTTGGTGTACATCGCACTCAGGAAATCACTCGTTACCACAGCCATTGTTGGCCTCCAGACTTAGACTATCGGGCTGTCAGCCTACGCAGCAGCCGCGGTGCACTTGATGACGATCAGCAGCACGCCCGCGCCCTCAATGAACGCGGTCACACTGGCCGCTTCCACACTGATGGTGTCCGATGCGCCGAACACGTTATTGGCCGAGACGGCAGTCCCTTCGGTCAGCCCGCCCAGCGTCAGCGTCTTGCCGCCCGTCGCCGAGGTCAGGCTCACCACGCCGCCGGTGACATTGGTCGTGCCGATCTCCAGGTTCAGCGTCGCCAGCTTGTCGCCCGTGGTGGCCGGGTTGGTGGTAACGAAGGTGACCTTCTCGATGGTGCCCGCGAACCCCGGCGTGTAGGTCGTCACGATGTCGCCGTTGGCCAGCTTGCTCAGCTCTATCGGGATAGACAGGATGCTGCGCACGTAAATCGCGCTCAGCGCCTCGCCCGACTCCAGCGATACCCACACACTGGTGGCGCTGTCCACCGCCATGATCTTGCCCACGTAAATGCCGTTGCCGACAGTCGTGGTGACGGTGGCGCTGTCCGCCACGTAAACGCGAGAGCCGATGTCCGTGATCGCCATGCCCACGGCCGCGAAGTTGAAGATGCCGCGGCGGTAGACCCGGATGGTCTCGCCCGCGCCCTTCTGCTCCGCTGCCACGCCCATGAAGAACGTGCCCGCCGTGTTGGCCGCCGGGATTGCGTACCCGGCCGCGTCCGACGTCACCAGCGATCCCTTGTAGATCGTGGTGGCCGCCTTCACCACGAGGGAGATCATGTCCCCCTCGTACCGCTCTACACTCTTGTCCGCACCCAATGCAGTCATGTTCTATCTCCTCTACCCGCGCCTAACTGCGGCCCTTCGCCTTGAGCAGGTCGGCTTCGCTGAGGCCCAACTGCCGCCCGAGGCTCCGCTCCGCTTCCGTGAGTTGCACGTCGCCGGTAGCCGCGCCGTTGTCCGTCCCGCGCTCGGTGAGGTCGACCACCACCGGCAGGGTGTCCATTAGCTTGGCGAACCGTTCCGGCTCGGTGAGCGCCATTTCGGCGGCCCAGCCCTCGCGCATCGCCGGGGTGAGCTTGCCTTCTTGCTCGAACTGTTCAAGCAACGCGTCGCGGTGCGCTTCGCCCAACTTCAGCACCAGCGCGTCCCGGTCGGCGGTGATCTCCCCCAGCTTGACCGTAAGATCGGCCCGCTCCGAGAGCGTCACCGCTTGTGTGTCGCGCAACATCTTGACGGCTGCCAGCACGTCGGCATCCTCATCCAACTTGAGCAGCTTTCTGATCTGCTCTTCCATCGCGCTCTCCTTCCGGGGCTTCCCCCCGATATTCGTGGTCGGCTTTGCCGCTGTGGGCTCCGCCGTATCCTGTCGGCTATCCGTCAGTGCCTGGCTCACCTGCTCGGAGAGAGCCAGTGGTTGCATCCCTTCCACAAACGGCCGATTCGTGATGGCCATCGCCAGGAGCGTCGGGCCGCGGTCTAGGCCGCTTTCCTTATCCTGGTACGCCCACGCGAACTCAGCCGAAGTGAACTGATACTCCCGGCGGCGAATGGCGGTGGCCGCTTCTTCCGTCCATTCCACCTGAGCCCACAACTCGTCACCGTTGCGCACCTCCAGCGCCGTTATCCATCCCGCTGCCCGCCCGCTCTGGTCGCCGTGGTTGTAGTCCACCACCAGCCGCGTGGGCGGTTTCGGTCGCACGCCTTCGCTGAAGTTGCGCGCCATGCTCGCCAGATGCTCCGGCGCTACCTCGAAGTCGCCATAGCCCGTGTGAGCGAACCGGCCCGTACGCAGCACCTGCGCCCACGACTGCGAAACGTCCGCGAGCGCGAATACTCTGAAGCTGTCCATCATTGCACCACCGCGGGCGTCTCGCCCTTGAAGATCAGAATCCACATACACCGGCAGCGATCGCCACCTAAGCACTGCGGGTTCGGCGGCATGTACTCTTCATAGCGCGGGTCATCGAGCGTCACTTCCAGCCCGTCCAAACCAGCGCACACGGCACATACCCGCCGATCGAGAATGGCGCTGTACTGAGCTCGGTCGATTTCGTCTCGGATACTCTCCGTCGCGTCCCGCCGCCCGAGGCCGACCGCTTCGCCTACGCTGATCTGAGCCGACATGACCAGCTCGCGGCTGCTCAGCACTCCCATCACCTGCCGTAGCGCCTCCGGGTTGACCCGGCCCGCTCTGATTTGGTTCAGCGCTTCCCACACCAGCGCCGCCACTAGCCGTAGGGCGTACAGCTGCGCTGCCGCCCGGCTCTTGGCGCGGAGGTACGGTTGCGCGTCTAGCGGCTCCTCCAATAGCGCCCGCTTCTCGTCGCGGCGTCCGGTGCGTCGCGCCCGCTCCCACATCACGCTCTCATGTCCGCGGCGGTACAGGCCCACGAGCACGCCATTGAGCACGTCTGCCATTTCCGCTTTGTACGGTGCGGTGAGGTTGTTGAGCTTATCCGGTTCCCGCGCTTCCACCAGCGGCACGGCCAGTTCGAGGAGGCGGTCTATCTGCCGCGCGGCCACCGTCTGCGCCGCCCGAACGTACTGCTCCCGCCCGCTCTCTACCGCGCTGTCTACCTCTTCAAGCATCACGCGATCCTCGGATGCTCGCAGCGGCCGCCAGAACGGCTCCTCATTGAGGGCATGGGTGTGTCCGCAACTGTGCGGCTCACTGAGTGTCGCCTCAGCATCCTCGCGCTGTTCGTCGGCGTCCGCTTCTTCACTCGCATCGGGCACCGGTGGCTCAGGCACAACTGGCGCGGGCGTCACCACCTCCACTGTGTCCGGTTCCTCGGGGAGCCCGTACAGATCGCGGATCGTGTCCCGCAGCCCCTCATCGACGACGATGGCCCCACTACTGAGCAGCTTCTGAATCGCGTCCCCATACGATGCCAGGTCGCGTTGCTCTAGCTTGGAGTAGGTCAGTCGCGGATACTCGTCCTGCGGCCCCCAGTTCACGTCCACCAGCGGCCGGATGGCGTAAGTGTTCATCACATCCGTGATCTGGTTCGCCACTGCTTGCAGCGCCATGAGGAAGAAGCTACTCTGGTCTTCACTCAGCGCGTAGCTGCCCGTCTCGGTGCTGCCCAGGTTGATGAACTGGGCGAGTATCGACCGGGCGATCATCACGTCGTGATGCTCGATGCTGCTCAGTACGGAGATCAGCGCCGACGTGGGGCGATCCACCCCCACCATGGTGAACTCCTCCCAGCAGTGCTTGCCCACCACGTAGCTGCGCTCGTGGGCGTGCAACGACTGGAGGATCTCCGCCGCTTCCTCGTAGTCCTCCACCGCCGCCTCGGCGCTCATCTTGACGTAGGGCACCCCCACGCCGTGCCGCTCGTTGGCGATGGCGTCGATGCGGTAGAAGTTGTCTTTGTAGTACCAGTGCTTGTAGGCCGCCCGCAGCAAGCTCATGCCCGCCCAGTTCGCCCCTTCCTTGCGGTTGGTGAAGACCAGCAGCTTCTCGACGGGGATATATGGACGGCTGTACTGCCCGCCCGCCCACACCAGCTGCTGCACGCCCTTGAGCCCGCCGTCCGCTTCCATGTCCCACTTGTCGATGCTGGCGGGCATGCGCGGCGCCAGCTTGCGGTATCGCAGGCCCCCGTCCCGCCGCTCCCACACCTTCTCGAACACCATGAAACCGAACGGCAGCATCAGCAGCGCGTGCCGCAGGAAGTCATCCCAGGTGATGCTCATCTCTTCGAGTAGGTTCGCTTCGACCTGCTGGGCGATCTCAACGCTCTTGGCGTCGTCGCCGCCGGGCTCCACTGCCCATCTCGCCGACCGGATCGGCAGCTCGCACACCCATAGCACAGCCTGGACTTGAGCGTCCGACCGTCGCATCTTGTCGTACATCGTAAGTCCGGCCTGGCCCTGGAGGTCGCTGTTGTACTCGTCGGCGATGATGCCGTTGAAGTACGCCGTGCCCATGCGCCCGATCTCGGTCAGCCGGGAGACGCGAGGAGCGGGCTCTGCCAGTTTGGGCTGCTGCCACGGCCAGCGCATCAGAACGCCCTCGTGCGCAGACCCGCGAGCACCGGACGCCGCGTCTGAGCCGGGAGCTTGCCCCGGTACCCGGCCGCCGCTTTCACCCCGGCCAGCGCCAACGCATAGGAATCCGCCCTGTCATCCATCTCGCCCTCGGGTGCTCTCAGTGTCGATCCCTCGATGCTCGCCAGCTGCACGAACGTCTCGAAACTGTGCAGGAACGTCTCCCCCTCGCGGAAGGCGTCGGCTGCGGTGTCATACAACAACGCCTTGCCCTTCGTGGTGCTGTGCCAGCCCTCGTTTCCGTCGTGGCCGGCCAGGCGCACCAGCCGGGAGTTGTCTCGCAGCCACAACAGCACCGCATGGCCATGATTGTTCCGCTCCACCATCACACCGGCGCGGTTGTACCAGGTGCCGATGGCGTCCGCGTGGGCGGCGATCGTGGCGGGTTGGAGCTTGCCGCTGAGCATGGCCACTTCCTCGCCGAGGTCGGCCTCCAGCACCGTCAGCGCGGAGTCGTCAGATGTTGGGTTGCCCTCCGCCGGGTCAACGCCAATCACATAGCGCTTCCCCAATCGCGGCCCTTCGTACACCCGCAGCCCAGGAATTGCGGGCGAATCCTGCACGTCTGCCCCTAGCGCTTCTACGTAGCATTGCTCTAGCCACACAGGTGCGAGGCGCTTGTCCAACGATCGCGGCGCGAGTGCTTCCGTGTCTGTGGCCGGGTACTGCTCGTGGAGGTCATCCTCACTTCCGGTGCGCGCTACCACGTCGCGGCGCTGCTGCTCATACCACGCTTCGTCCCGATCAGGCCGCGCCATCCAGGGCAAAAACAGCGCCGCCCAACCGTTGCGCCCTTCACGAGCCGCCCGGTAGATGGCCTTGAACTCGCTCTGTGGTCGGCTCTTGTCGGCGCGGCTCAGCAATATCATCCGCCCACCGGCGTCGATGGTGGGCTTCACCGCCCGCATCAGGCTGTTGAGGTTCGGCACCAGGTCGGCTTCGTCGACAATGGCCAGACTGGCGGTGTACGAGTCGCCGGCAGTGGTCGGGAATGCCCGCGCGACGCTGCCATTGCTCAACTGGAACTCATGGGCGTTGCTCTCCACCACGGCCATCCCGTTGCGCAGCCACTCGGGCAGATGTTCGAACATTCCCTTGAGCCGGTCGTCGAGCAGGTGAATCGCCTCCTCATCACGCCGAGAGAACAGCAGCACCGTCGCCGCGGGCCGGAAGATCATCTCATGCAGCGCGAATCCCAACGCCAACCAGGTAAACCCAATCTGCCGCGCCTTGAGCGCCACAACCAATCGCTCCGCACTCATCACATCAATGGCGTGCTGCTGTGCCGGCCACAACTGGAAGCGTATCCAGTCACCCGCTGTCGCGTCATAGATGCGACAGTACCGGTCGACGAAATACGCCGGCCGCTTCAGGCACTTCGCCGCCTCAGCTGTGATCTGTGTTGTGGTCAAGTCCCACCTGATCCGCTGCCCGCAACGCCGCAATCAGTTCCGGCATGCTCGGGAGCGCTGCCCCACCACTGGTTAGGTCGAGGGCCGCCGGCGCGTCCAACCCCCACAACTTGCGGAGACTCTCGCTCGCCTTCAGCTTCACCTCTAGTGCCCGCAACTTGTCGGCGGGCTTCGTCTCGGGATCTCGCAGCACCGTGTCCGCGTCCCGAATAATGCCGATGCAGCGCTCCGTCTCCAGAGTCCGCAGTTGCGTCGCGCTCTCAGTCTTCTTCGCCGCCAGCTCATCGAGCGCGCCTGTCACCAATCGAAACGGCGTGCTCGAGGCCTTGTACCCAAGCACCTGCGCAATCTCAGTGAACGAGCGCCCATCGATGCGCAGCCGCAGGGCCGCTTCCTGATTCACGGCCCGGCTTACCTTGCGCGGCGAAGTGGCAGACTCGGAGAAGTTCACTACTTACGGCCCCCTCGGGGCACGTACAGCACGGCAATCGCCGCGCCGAACAGGCGGGCGATACTCCTCAGCGCCTCAAACAGGTCCGGCCGCTTCGGCTGCTCAGTCATCGTCTCCCCCGTCCATCGGCGGCTCCCACAACGGCTCCGCCCCTAGCTGGCGCACCTGTCCACAGAGAATCCGCACCCCGCGCCGAAACTCGGCGACCCTGGTACGCAGGGCCGCCACTTCTCCTTGGAGCTCCGCTATCTGCTCCTTGAGCGGTTTGATCAGGTTCAGCGCGGTCTCGGTTGAGACCTTGGTGATCTCGGCGTCCGTCCGACGACGTGTGGCGAGGGCGACGGTCAGTCCCGCCAGGGCGGTGATGACGGCAACAACGGTGGCGGGATCGACAGTCATGCGCTATAGCCCCCTAAGGCTCTTCTGGCCGCTGTACAGACCGGAAGCTGAAAGCCCCGCCATGATCCCCATCATCGCCGTCTGGAACCACGTGCCGATGGAGGGATCGTCCAGCCGCGCCATGCACGCCAGGAGCACACCGAACGCAATAGCCACCAGCGGCGCCCAACGCGTGTCCAGGTTGGCGGTGCGCTTGATGACCTCCACTAGAGCCGCCACGACGGCGGCGGCCGGCAATCCAATCAGCACCAGCTCCATCGTCCCTCCAGACGCCAAAGGCGAGGCTCCCACCATCCACCGACCGGGCTCGCCCGGCACGTCAGTTCGGCGGCCAACGAAAAGGCCGAGCACTAGGCTCGACCCTGACACTACACGATGGTGGTTGCGCCACACGCACACCCCTCAGATCATCTTGGCTCCAACATGGACTCGAGTTGCCACCGACACTCATCATCCTGGACTAACGGCATCGCCCCACTCATCTCGCACAGCAGCCGGTAGGCGCCGCTCCGAGAGCGGCCGGTCATCCGCGCCACCTCCATCGTCGTGAGCGCCTCGCCGTGGAGAAAATGCCAACTCAGCAGCGTGATCGCGCGCGTCAGTGTCAACCGCTCCTCCATGCCCTCAGATCGTTCCACCCGGTGATCTGCCTACCCCGTTGTTGCCCCGGTGATCTGTTGCTGCTGTCGCTCCTGCCAACGACGGCGCGCCAGTCGTTTCGCCTCGGTGTACAGCTCGCCGGTCGTCCCGCACTCAGGTACCAACACGTCCTCCGTCTCCCCGTCGGGCATCTGCGCCTCAAACACGCGGTGCAGGACGCTCACCATGTGGCCCGTGTCCACCACTCGCGGACGTGCGCTCATTCGCTCGCTCCTAGCGTCTCGACGATCTCGTCCCAGTTCGATGGCCGCCACACTCGCGCCTGTACCCCGTCGCACCGGAATAGCGCCTCCAGCCATTCCCGCTGCTCTGGGCGAAGCTCGCCCTTGTCCGTCTTGCACTCGACGAAGAGCACAACCGGCGGCTTACAGAGCACTAAGTCCGGGAAACCGCGCGGACACTTGCGGCTGTCGGGGACGTGGTACACTCTCCAATGGAGCAACTGGGCCAGTTCAAGTACCGCGTTCTGAAAGTCTCGCTCTGGCACGGCGCTCGCGGCGACAGGCCCTACAGTTCCATTTGCCTGGCCG
>Ga0172381_10003556_pt1 | contig 16445 bp, 16 predicted proteins | sample Leawel6488metaG_FD_119754 | JGI IMG/M metagenome (GOLD analysis project Ga0172381, IMG submission 119754) | Leachate microbial communities from a municipal landfill in Southern Ontario, Canada - Leachate well 64-88 metaG | ecosystem: Engineered > Solid waste > Landfill > Unclassified | place... | reverse complement strand
TCTGAGCTTATGCCAACCGATTTGACGCAATTTTGCCTTATCACAAATCATGTGAATATTTGTCCGAGAGCATTCCGGTCGAAATCTTAATCCGTCCGGGCCTTTCAAAACAAAACCCTCTTTCGGCGATAAAGCGATTAGATGATTATACAGATCTTGTGTCATGGGAATATATCTAATCTTATTGCCTTTGGTTGAACCTAAAACTCCGACCGAGAAATTGTCTTTGACTATAACCTGCTTTTTAAGGAAATCAATCTTTTCCCAGTTTAAAGCCATGAGTTCGCCAATGCGCATTCCGGTATGGAGAGCGAGGAGAATCGCTGTCTTATAAGGCTCCGGAGCGGTCGCTAGAAGTCTATTAGCCTCTTCTTCGTTTAAGTAATCAAACTCTTCCGGGTCGCAACGCAGAGGTCGAATTATTGGCACTTTATCCAGTTCGCCCCATTCAACGGCCGTTTTAAGACATTTAGCTAAAGTTCCCATTTGGCCGTTAATAGTTTTAGGTTTTAGCCTTTTGAGTTGCAGAGCTTTAAACTCTTCAATGTCTAAGCTAGAAATCTCGTCTAATCTTTTTTTACCGAAGAACGGCAGGAGGCATGATCTTAGATAAGTTTTTTTATTCTTTATTTCCGAGGGCTTATTATTAACTTCGACATACGACTTAACCCATTTTTCTGAAAATTCTTTGAGAGTTAGACATTTCCGTTTTTCTTTCGGAAATAAATCTTCGCCCCTGGTTAGTCGTTGCCTTAAAACTGCTTCATAAAATTGGGCTCCGGATCGAGTATTCGTTGGACTCGGTAGGCGGTATCTTCGCGCTTTAAAGCTGAAGTCTACCCACCATTTATTAGCACGCTTGATTGCACTCATAAATAATTTACTTAAATTTTTAAGGAGCAATACAAGAGCGCGGGGGTTCGCGTCAATTAATATCAATTTATCATAGGCTCTTGATTGCTGTCTAGTTTGCTAATTATCTTGAAAATAAGTCTCTCTGGTTCTTAAGTGTGCATATAATCAAGTTAATTAGTATATATATTATTAAACTAGGATTAGACCTTGCTTAGCCAAGCGTTAGGTCTAATGTTTATCCGGTCGCGTTTTTCTTTTTTCGGCTCGCTAGCAGAGCTCGCCGGAAAAAAGAAAAAAAGCGCGTGCCGGAATAAACCATTAATAATCTAACCGATTAGGCTTGACCAAAATCTACGTCAAGATTTAGGTCAAGAAATTAGCCTTATTTTTTCTAATCCTAGCAAACCGGAGTTATCGAAAGTTACGGGCAAAATTTAGGGTAAGAAAACGAGCTTATTTAATCTAATATTAAATAATCGAACTTTGACCATCTTCGGTCGAAAGAACGGTCAAAGAATTGGCCGTATTCTATTTGATGTTAGTAAAACAAGTTTAGGGAAACTTCACCCGAAGATTTACCCTAAGAAATTGGCTAGATTTTATTTAATGATAGCAAAACTGCTTTTACCTAAATTCAGCTGAAAATTTAGATGAAGAAATCGTGTGTTATTTGCTTGATGTTAGCAAAACCGATTTGGACAAAGTTTAGCTAAAGGTTCGGCCTAAGGTTTTTAATAAAAAGCCAATAAAATTCTACAATGTTAAAATAAACGTAAATGCACGTGCAGATTTACGTTTATTTTTTGACTTTTTAGCCTAAAAATTGTAAAATTTAAGCACATTTATGAATTTATCTTTTAACGCAGTTTTGGCTGATAATTACACCAGTCAATCACAAAAAATTAGAGTTTTGACTGAAAGCTGGGTTGATAAGAATGCTTATTGTCCGAATTGCGGTCAGTTAAATGTAGATAAATATGGAAACAACAAACCAGTGGCCGATTTTTATTGTTCAAATTGCCACGAAGATTATGAGTTGAAGAGCAAAAGAGATAATGTCGGTCTGAAAATTGTTGATGGGGCTTATCGGACAATGATTGAAAGGTTAAATAGTAGTAATAATCCTAATTTCTTTTTGTTAAATTATGATCTCGACACTCTGGAAGTTTTAAATTTTTTAGTAATTCCAAAACATTTTTTTGTTCCCGGAATAATAGAGAAAAGAAAACCATTAGCGGAAACTGCTCGACGAGCCGGTTGGATAGGTTGTAATATATTATTGCAAAGTATTCCGCAGTCCGGGAAAATATTTTTTGTTAAAAATAAAATTATTCAGCCAAAAGATTCGGTTTTGTCCGAGTGGAAAAAGACTTTATTTTTAAGAGAAGAAACAGAAGTGTCCGCAAAGGGTTGGCTATTGGATATTATGAATTGTGTGGAAAAATTTAGGAACCGAGAATTTACGCTGGACGAAGTTTATAAATTTGAAGCCGAATTGAGCAGGAAGCATCCTGATAATCGGCATATCAAAGATAAAATTCGTCAGCAGCTTCAATTTTTGAGAGACAAAGGGTATTTACAATTTATGGATAGAGGAAAATATAAATTATTATGAAATTAAAAAAATGTATAAAATGTGGCGGACAAGATTTCTATATTCAGGAAATTATTTTTTATGAAGCGTCATTATCTTCCAACGATAGCCAGTTATCCGTTTATAAGGAGCGGGCGGATGGAATAGAAAGAATATTTTGTAAAAAATGTGATACGGATTATTTAGAAGGTAATTTTAATGGGATAAATTTTAGGTAAATAAAAAAGTTGTAATAACGGATGAATATTGGTGGGCAAGTGTTTATTTTTTGATTATTTTGTAAAGAATTTACATTATTTAAATTATGGCCGTATTAAGCAGCAAGGAATTAAAAAAGAAAGTAATACACGTATTAAAGATCCAGGGCTACAAAGTAGGCCAGAGTGGTTTTGTATTAAAAAATGATTCAATGGAAGTCAGGCGCAATGCCCATGTTTTAGCTAAGGCAGAAAGGATGAATAAAAGCGAGGACTTTATTGTCAAAAATATCGAACTTATAAAAGAGCACCTAGTTGATGGAAATAAAATAGATATTAATAAAATTAATCCTCAAATAATAGAAGTAACAGAAGGGACAAAATATGAAAAGATTTTTCGATGGTGGAATATTGTTTGGTGGAGTCTGCCATATGAGCATGCTTATGGACGACAGATGAGATTTATTATTTGGGATAAGTATCATAATGCGCCGATTGGCTTGATAGGTCTTCAAAGTCCAATTTTAAGTTGGAGTGTCAGAGATAAATACCTGGGAATAAAATCTGAAAATCGTGATTTTTGGATAAATCAGTCAATGAGTGCTCAAAGATTAGGGGCATTGCCACCGTATAATTATCTTTTGGGCGGAAAACTTGTTGCATCATTAATGACTGCTGACTCGATAAGAAAAAAATTTAAGATTAAATATGATAATCAAAAAACATTAATAAAAAAAAGGAAACTGCCATCAGATTTGCTGTTTATTACTACAACCGGAGCATATGGTAAAAGCAGTGTTTATAATAGATTAAAATTTAATGATGAATTAATAGCTAGCTTCATTGGATATTCAAAAGGTAGTGGCTCATTTCATATTCCAAATACTATATTTGAAGAATTTATAAAATATTTAAAGAAACGGGATTATAACGTCGGAAGGGGCTATGGCAATGGTCCATCGCGCAAAATGCGTTTAATTAATCAAACAATGGAATGTCTAGGGATTGAGAATGGGTCTAGCCATGGCATCCAAAGGGCAATTTATTTATTTCCATTAGTTAAAAATATTAATGAAGTAATCCAAAATGGAAAAAGACCAATTTGGTATAAAAGGAGTACCAAAGAGTTAACGGACTATTGGAAAAAAAGATGGGCAATACCTAGGATAAGTAAAAATAAAGAATATTTAGATTTTTTCAAAGATAAATTCATATCTGAAACTTATAAGGAAATTGAAAAATTTAAAAGAATGAAAAAGTAAATTGATATGAATAATAATATAAAACAACAAAAATACGCATATCTACCTGAAGATTTAATTTTGAGAATGTTAGAGCAAGCCCCGGAAACTGCTAAAAAAGTAAGTGATTTGATAAATATTGAAGATAGCGTTATTGAGCGTGCCAGAGAGATTCTAAATGCCAATCAAATAATTCTGAAAAACGACACCGCGGAATATACAGAATCATTAATGGCCGCTGATGGAGCAGTTATAATAGAAAAGAAAACTAGCTCTGATATTTTACTTGCTCTTGCCGTTGGCGTGGAGGGGTTGAAAGCTAACGATTCTGATTCGTGGTCTCCTTCTGGCCAACAGTATTATCAATGGCAGACCGTTTTGCCACACCACGTTGCAAATCCGAGATTAGCACAGGGTATCATGTTTTTAATGGAATTAAGTATTTTGGCGCGCGCAGATCACGAAGTTAGAATTATGGACGGTACTCACTTAACAATGATTCTAAAATTAAATAGCTTATTAAGTGCTCATGATGATGAATTTGCAGATGAGTCATACGTCAAAGCCTTAGAGGATTTTTTAAAAGATCGATATCAAAAAATAATTCCAGATATACCAGATATCATAAAAGATGCTTTTTCAGACCCAGCCATAATTGGTCTTGCAAAATATAGTTCGTCACGGGAAATTATTGATTCATTATTAAAGGATTTAAATATCTTAATGGATGATAAAATATTTTTGTCTTTTATCCTTCATGAAGATGAATTTACAAAACCACTAAGCGTTGGGCAGGGTGTTAAAGAAAGGGAGGATTGGAAGCAGGTTCATATTGGATGCAATTTGCCAATAAAAAGTTTAACAAAAAACGAAAGAGATGATTTTAAAAAAAGGTTACAAGAGTCTATAGAACCTTTTAAGATAAGTGTTGGTAAACCATCCAAATTATTCTTCACATTTTATAGACCATTTGATGAAGGGCCAGTTTATAAAATTGAAATAAAGGAAAGTTTAGCTAAAGATTTAAATCAACTGAAAAAAATATTATTGAGCGTAAAAAAACAGATTATGTTCCCGGAAATAAGAGAGCCCTACCCTCAATATTTCGCTGATGTGATTGCGAAAAATATTTCTTTTGGCATGAATGCAGTTGAACAGGCTATATGTAATGACCCAGCAATTCATAGCTCAAAAAACTTTGACTTAATATTTCCTTATAGAACTAATTAATAATTTAATTATATGCCAGAAAAAAATATTTTAGAATTATTAGCAGAAGACACAAGCCCAATTGGCGTCGTAGGGTCTCCAAGCGATTCATTTGAGGTCACAATTGATATTAGAGACGTTAGTGCGGAAGCCAAGCTTTTAGGTGAATTGGTATGTTTTTCAGTTAATGAAGGTGAGAAAAAAATATTAGTATTAGGACAAGTAACTGAGATAAGAACTGAGAATAAATGGCACGAAGAGCCGTCATTTAAATCTGTTATAAAAAGGCATGGTAGTTTACCACATTTAAGCGGAGTAGCTGATAATCGTATTGCTAAGATTACTGTGCAATCAAGTTTTAATTTGGGTACTGATTTGAATAGTAATCCAGAAGCTCATAAACTGGCAAATTCTCCTTCTACTGGACAACCAGTTTTAAGAATTACCAACGATATAATGAAATTATTAATGAAGGAACACTCGGCGGAATTAGTTTGTATAGGTAAAGCTTATGACACTGATGTTAAGATTCCGTTTTGGTTTAAACATTTTGGGAAACCAGAAGATGGCGGAGCTGGGGACGCATATCATATTGGAGTATTCGGTAGAACTGGTTCCGGTAAAACGGTTGCCGCGGCTAACATGATTTTAGGCTATGCAAAGAAGATGAAGGACATGAGTATATTAATTTTAGATCCCCAAGAGCAGTTTTATAATGATATTAATGTTATACCGGGTGGTAAATTTGAGAATAAAATTAAAGAATCTGGAGCAAACTATATTAAAAAAATTGTACCCGATGAGGTGTATCTACCTGGAGATGCAAAATTGTTGAGCGAGCTACTTCTTACTAGCGGTTTTATAAAAGATGCTTTTAATGTTAATACTGATGAGAAAAAAGATTTATTAAGACAATCGATAGAATATTACATAAATTCAAGAATAGAAAACCCAGGATTTTATTTGTCTTCTTATGATTCTGAAAAACTTTTATCTGATTTGGTTAATAAGTTTTGTAATGCCGAAAGTGTGAAGGAACAACAGGATGGTTGTTCCTCGTTAGTTTCAAGGGTTTATTCGCCTGGGCAACCGAGAAAAAATTTAATATCCACTTGTGATGACTTAAAAGAAAAGATAGAGAATAAAACGCTAGAAAAAAGAATTAGTGAAAAATGGGAAAAGATATTAAAGTTGTTTAAAAAAGAAAAAACAAAAATATCAATTGATGAAATTGTTGAAATGGTAACATTGCAAGGGGGCAATGTAGTCGTTTTAAATATTTCCGGCAGAAAAGCCGTTGGAGTTGAATCGGAAAATTTACAAGCTCTGTTTATCAAGGCTATTCAAAAAAAGATTATTGAAAAAGGTTCAGAACTTTACGTTGAAGGCAAAAATTCTAATTGCTTAGTTGTAATGGATGAGGCGCACAGATATGTATCTTATGGTTCGTTAGACCCCAGAATAAAAGAGCTGACAAATGAAATTATTGATGCAGTAAGAACCACTAGAAAATACGGTATAGGATATATGTTTATCACCCAGACGCTTGAATCCCTCCATGAGGAAATAAGAAGACAAATGAGAATTTTCGCTTTTGGCTATGGCTTAACGAGTGGCTCAGAATTTTCCAAAATAAAAGACATAATAAATGATGATGCGTCAGCTAAATTTTATAAATCTTTTATTGATCCGACAAGTAATAAAAAATTTCCGTTTATGTTTTATGGGCCGATATCTCCATTATCGTTTACTGGCTCGCCGTTATTTTTGGAGATGGATAAAGAAATTTCTGACTTCAATAAACAATAAAATAATAAATGAAAGAAGAAAAGCTTTTAAATTTAGCAGAAATAAGCAAAAAAGAAGGAAAGCATATTGATTTTAAAGAAACATTTGATTCCTCCTCTGTTTTAAATTGGTGTGAAATAATAAAAGATATTATTGCGATGGCTAATTCTGGCGGAGGAATAATTTTATTTGGAGTTAAAGATAATGGTACCCTTTGTACTTTTGATAAGAATATTATTTTAAATATTGATCCGGCAACTATATCTGATAAGATACAGTCCTATACTAACGAAAATTTTTCTGAATTTAAAATTTCCGAAATAAGAATAAAAAATCGTTTAATAGCATCTTTTATAATATCTGAAACGCCAATCCCTGTTGTTTTTACTAGAAACGGCGCAGACAATATTATAAAAAATAAACATAGGCCGGCTTTTATTAAAGGTTCAGTATATTTTAGGCATGGTGCAAAAAGTGAGCCCGGGGACACTAATGATATTAGGCAGTCTATTGATAGAACTGTAAATAATATACGTAAAAGCTGGTTTGATGGGGTGAGAAAGATATCTAATATAAAAACTAATGAAGAAGTTATTGTAAAAATTAAAGACTCTAAAAATATTGTGGAACAAAAAATTTCTGTAGGCGAGTTGCAAAAAATAGCAGAACAAGGCAGACCAATAGAAATAACCCTGAAACAATTTAAAACATTGGAAGACGATTACCCGCTAGATTATAAGGAAGTTATTAAGTTATGCAAGAAAAAAAAATTTTCAACACAAAAAGAATTGCAGTTATATATTAATAAATGTAAAACTGATCAAAACCTCTCTATAAATTGGCGAATTATATGCAAGAGTTTAAAGTTGCCGTTTAACGCGCCAGATAAATACACTTATAAAAAAAGCGTTGTTGAGGGGTGGTCTGGCCAAGTATATATTGATTAAATATACTGGGAAAACGAATGATTCTATGCCAAACTTTACCACCTCCTCTTGTATTGCTAGCGAAACAAAAAGTTGTGACGCTATTGTGGCTGAAAAGTAGTAAGTAGAAAATATTATGATAAATTACAAAAAAACTGTTCTTTTAACGGGAGCTGGATTTAGTAAGAATTTTGGTGGATATCTTGCTAAAGAGATGTGGTCAAAAATATTTAATCACCCAGACATCAAAAAATTTCCCTTAATTGAAAAAAAATTGAAGTCAAATTTTGATTTTGAATCAGTTTATGCTGATGTATTGGAAGATGTCAGTATTTCCGCGGACGATAAAGGAAATTTTCAAAGAATTATTATAGAAGCGTACGTTAGCATGGATGACATGTTGGGTCGGTATGTATCCAACAGTGATGATCCTTATCAAATTCATTTTGGTGGAGTTAGCCAATTTTTAGGATTGTTTGCTGGCGTGGGCGATGAGGTTGGTATACATTTTACATTAAATCAAGATTTATTTTTAGAAAGACAAAATGGAATTGTGCCATTAGGATTGAGATCACTTCAATATCAACATTATACCGACGCCATCGTATCTCATTGTATTGATTCTAGGATTTCAGTTTCTTTACCCGATAATAATTTTATTGAGAATTTTAAAAAAGATCATTTAAATTCAGCAGGTGATTTATTTTATATTAAATTACACGGTTCTTTGGGCTGGTATTCTACAACGGGGGCAAAAAAAATGGTTTTAGGAAATAATAAGTTGGCCAGCATAACACAAGAGCCATTGCTTAAGTGGTACTTTAACATCTTTAAAGAAACATTATCTCGAGATGGCGTTAAACTTTTTGTGCTAGGTTATAGTTTTAATGATTCCCATATTAATAAAATAATTGTAAGAGCAATTAAAGACCATGGTTTAAAACTTTATATTATTTCACCAACTGACCCAGAAATATTTAAAAATAGATTAATCGGTAAGCCTATCCCCTCAGAAGAAGTACGAGAAATAGATAAGACGGGATTGTATATATGGCAAGCTGTATCGAATTATTTCCCCTATGTTTTAAAAGAAGTGTTTCCTTTAAACCAAAATACAACTGATAAAAGAGATGATCTGTTTGCAGCCGTAAAGAGTTAGATTCATTTTTTTTCACCATCTTATAAAAATTATATTTTATAACATTAGGAACTGCGATTCTACCACCTCCTCTTGTATTGCCAGCGAAACAAAAAGTTGTGACGCTATTGTGACTGAAAAGTGGTAAAATCGTGATATTTCGGATTAAAACTGGTTAATCAAAAAAGTTAAAATATCCTCTAATGCTAGTAAAAATTTGCTAACATTAAATCATATCTAAAAATCTCTATTTTGTTTTCGAATCCGACCCCGAGCGCATAATTCAAAAATGAGCCAAAAAGCTCATTTTTGTTAGATAAAAAAGTTCCAAAGCTATTGCAATGTTTTTGATATTTTATCAAATAGGCTGTATTTATTATAGATAATTAGTTCTAATTCTTGTCTGGTTTTGTAAATTTTAGTTTTGATATATAATCAATATATATGAACAATGCAATTATAATCCACGGTACCTGTGATAAAGAAGAGTATTTTAGTGATAAATATCCGTCGCTATCAAATAGCCATTAGTTGCCATGGTTACAAAAACAATTACTTATAAATGGCATATTTACCCAAACTCCAGAAATGCCAGAGGCTTATAATTCTGACTATGAAAAATGGAGTAGGGAATTTGCCAGACTGGAAGTTAATGAAAACACCATTTTAGTCGGTCATAGTTGTGGCGGCGGCTTTTTATTAAGATGGTTGTCAGAAAATCAGGTAAAGATAAAAAAGCTAATTTTAGTCGCTCCCTGGCTAGACCCTGGAAGAGAAAAAACGACAGACTTTTTTGATTTTAAAATTGATCAGCATATTAAAGAAAGGATAGGTGAAATACATTTATTGGTTTCTAAAGATGACGCGGCTGATATTTTGGAATCAGTTGCTATTATAAAAAATGGTATTGCTGATATTATTTATCACGAATTTATTAATCACGGACATTTTTGTTTTAGCGACATGAAAATCGATAAATTTCCAGAATTATTGAGTTATATTTTAGAATAAGATATATATTGTTCATTGTCCAGAAATCGAATGATTATTAAAATATGTTTTATCCTTTAGAGTTATTAGCCAATTGGCTGACTTATTCAGTTTTAAATATAACTCCCGACACGCTTCTGGCCAGCGCTTTAAATTTTTTTATCGCTGACGTCCTTAAGATATTCATCCTGTTGTTTGTTATTATATTTATCGTTTCTTATCTCCGCACTTATTTACCGCCGGAAAAGGTACGTTTGTTTCTAGCTAAGAAAAATAAGCTAACCGGCCATATCTTAGCCGCGTTGCTCGGCATAGTCACGCCATTCTGCTCTTGCTCGGCCGTTCCTTTGTTTCTCGGTTTCGTAGAGGCTGGTGTTCCTTTGGGGGCGACTTTCTCGTTTTTGATTTCTTCTCCGATGATTAATGAAGTTGCCTTGGTTATGCTATTCGGTTTGTTCGGTTGGAAAATCGCTTTACTGTATATATTTAGCGGCTTGGTTATTGCCATTGTTTCCGGCCTCATCATGAGCGGCATGAAAGTCAGACATTTAATGGCGGATTTTGTCTGGAAAAATAAATTGTCAGATAGTGTCTCAACGGCGGTAAAGACGAACCAAAAAGAAAGAATGTCCTACGCCGTGAACTATGCCTTAGATATCGTTAAAAAGGTTTGGTTTTATATCTTGATCGGTATCGGAATAGGCGCCTGGATACACGGCTATGTTCCGGCTGATTTTTTAGCCCAATATGCGGGCAGGAATAATTGGTTCGCCGTGCCTTTAGCTACTTTGATTGGCATTCCCTTATATGCAAACGCCGCCGGTGTTATTCCTTTAGTTAATGCTTTAACGGAAAAGGGGATGGCTATGGGTACAACCTTGGCTTTTATGATGGCCGTTACCGCTTTGTCCTTACCGGAATTTATGATCTTAAAAAAGATTATGAAAACGAAGTTAATAGTTATTTTTGCTTCGATTGTCGGGGCTGGTATTATTTTTACCGGTTATTTATTCAATGCGATTTTAAGATAAAGCCCGATTATCCACTATTTTTTGAAAAGAACCATAAACAAAAGAAATTCTTAGTTCGAACCCGGGTTCTGTGATATAATTCAAGCGTGATTTTGAATATGAAAATATTCTGATTAAATATGCCTCACCCGTCAGTCAAAACAATTCGTGATCTTATTTATTGGGAATATGCCAAGCTAATATCCGGTAGTGTTACGGGAGATAGAAAGAGCTGGGGTTTTGTTATGAGCTCTTACAAAAAATTAAAAGATGGCAAGATTCATCCTTCAGCGATTTTGAGAGAAAATAAGAAATTTTATTATTCGGAAAAAGTTTGCGCTTATTGCGGTTCAAGCGAACATTTAGAATGGGATCATATAATTCCGCAGATAAAATGTTGTTTGGATAACTTTGATAATCAGATTTTAGCCTGTAAAACATGTAACTGCTCTAAAAGCGGACGTGATCCGTTTGAATGGTATGGCCGGGAAAGAATGTATGAAATTCCTCGTATTGTTTTAGGAAAATATTTAAAACTTATCTATGATATACATGATAAACAAGGAACCCTTGATTTTGGTGATTTAGATGGCGACGGAGAACTGAATGTTTATGATTTAGGAGTTATTATAAAATAATAATCAAATGTTTGATATGAAAGGCTTTCAATACGAAGCGGATTATAATTACTTTCTCAAAAAGTTAGCTAAGGGTAATAAGACTATTTTTAAAAAGAAGTTCTTAAGGCTTTTTGATTTTAGAGATCCAAAATTAAAAAGAAAAGAATTTAATTTTATTAGAAATAAAATATACAAAACCCTGGTATCTAAGTATGGCGAGAAATGCCAGCTGAGATTGCACGATGATTGCAGTAAAGAGATGGTTTTTGCGGTCGATCATTATATTCCTCTTTTGTCGAATGAGCTAAATAAGAAAATAAGAAAATTGAAGGCCGAGAAGGGAAAAAAGATATTGAGCCAGAGTTTCGGGTCAAATGATATATCAAATTTAAGGATAGCTTGTAAAAGATGCAATGATTTTAAGAAACATCGGATCATAATTTTTTAGCAATATAAAAATAAAATCTTAAAATTTTCATGGATTTTTCTTCCCAAACTTACAACGATCAAAACTTTTCCAATCTTGTCCATGTAAAACAGGATTTGTCCCATAAGGATTTTTCGGGATGCGTCTTTAAGCGATGTGATTTGAGCGGATGTAATTTTTTTGGTTCTTCTTTCGACGATTGCTCGTTTCTGGAATGTAATTTATCGAACATCAAAGTCAATAAGTGCGGTTTTCAGGGAGTAATTTTTGAGAAATGTAAATTATTGGGCATTGAGTTCGCGGACATTGATGAGCTTCTGGTCGACTGGACTTTCAAGAACTGCCTCATCACGCTCTGCGACTTCCGGGATCTAAACATTAAGGAAAGCCGGTTTTTAAATTGTGAAATCAAAGAAGCTGATTTTATTAACGCGAATCTAAGCGGCTCGGATTTTTCCGGTTCGGATTTGTTTGCCACGAAATTTCAAAATACCAACTTAGAAAAGGCAAACTTCCTCGCCGCCCGCAACTATTATTTAAATCCGGTCGGGAATAAGTTGAAGGGGGCGCGCTTTTCTTATCCTGCTGTTTTAGCCCTGCTTGATGACTTCGGGGTAAAAGTGAGCTGATTTTTGTCAAGCCGGACAGGCGACTGAAACCTGCCAGGTCAATCGGAATTAAACATGTAATAAAGGCTGTCGTCGGGTCTTTAAACCCGGTAAAATGGCGTGAAAATATGAAAAATAAAATAATTTCGGCAATCAATATCGGCACAAAAAAGATTTTAATAATTTCCGTGATAATAATATTGGCAATGGTTCTTATAGGCGTCTATTGGTTCAAACGAGGTGATGCTTGCTTAACTCAGTCCCTATTTTATAATTGCCAGACGCAAAATAAATTTGCGGAAGTCGGCACGGAACTAACCCGTTTATCGGATTGGTCGTTAAGACTGGAACAGCGCATTCCCAATGTTTTAAAGATAGATGATAACGAAGGTTTGTTTACTTTTGAACATATCAAGGGTGACGGAGGGGTTGGTTGGACTAGAATAATGAAGAACGGCGAAATCAAGGATTCTCTGGGATTTTACACAAATTATATTGAGCCAGTTCTGACGCCACTCTCGGGAAATACTTTAATCGGCTCGGCCTGGCAGTGGCCACAAGATTCCAAACTCTATAACGGCCCGTTCTTTAATTATTATTTGGATTTTAAAACCAGACAGAAAATTGAGCTGAAGACCAGGGGCAGACTGATCGCTAAAGCCGGCGATGGAGAGAAAGTTTTATTTTTAGAAAGTGAGTGCGTCAAAAATCCGGCCAGCTTGGAGATTGATCATGGCTGTAATAATCAAAATTTAAGCCTGCGGTTAGTTAATTTAAAAACCGATCTTAACGGCAAGGTCATCGACCGCTACAACGAGATAAAACTATTGGATTTTGATAAGGTGGCCTTTTCTCCTCAAGGAGACAAACTGGCTATCTCGGCTAAGATTGAGTCGATTGATTATGATACGAAGAATGAATATTGGACGATATTCGTGGTCGATACCGCGACCGGAAAAATCATCAAGCAAAATAACAGTTTAGCTAAAGATAGATACCCTAATCTTTATTGGCTGGATAATGAAAATATCATTTATTGGTAAATAATATGAAAAAGATTTATTTGATTTCCGGTATTTTGTCTGTAATCGCTTTAACCTTTTTTATTTTCGCCAAACCATTACCTATTTTTAAACAAGCGGCCGAATCCGGGCGAAGTGAAATTGCCGGGCAACCGGCCAAAATCGAGGATATTAAAGCGGCTTTTTTGGAAAAATATCCTAATTGGGGAAGTTTGGGCTTCGTCATAACCATAAAAGAAAGTTCGTCGGAACAGGCCATGGGCCGGGTAAGTTGGCCGAATAATAAAAACGCCGGCTTCTGGTTTGCTGCTAAAATCAACGGCCAGTGGCTGATTACCGATTACGGCGGCGCGGGTTATTTCGGTATCTGCCAAAATTTTCAAAAATATAATTTTTCGGCGGCGATGATTCCCGATTGCTGGGATGAAGAAAAAAATATTTTAATTGATACCGCCAACCCGACCCGATTTTACGACGGACTGACCACCGCCGATAAAGACGGATTGAAGTTAGCTTTTATCAAATTCATGAAAGATAAATCGGATTATGACTATCAGAGCAAAGAATTATTTGTTAAATTTGATGAAAAAATCGGTCAATATTTAAAAGGCGTCATTTTAGTCGGCGGTTCGGAAAATCATAGTGCTCCGGAATTTTTAGCATTTAAAGTCGACGGCCGGTGGACGATAGTTTATTACGGGCAGGAAAATCCGCCGTGCGCGGATATCGCGCCCTATAATTTTCCGGTTAGCCTGGTTTCTGATTGCTGGGACAACGGCCGCTGGGTGGATAGAACTCTTCAGCCGACACCGACCTCAACGACGGCAGTGGAAATTTCCGCTTGGAAAACGTATCAAAATGATAAATACGGATTTGAATTTAAATATCCGCCCCAAAGTACGGTTGAAGAGCGATCAGATGTGAATTTTCAGTATATTCGCTTGCAGATTTCTTATCATACTGACGAGTTGCCCGGCCTCTATCCGGGTGAATACTATCTGGAGATTTTTATTTATGATCATAATTTAGGACAACGGGCTTCGCAATCCTGCCAGCAAGCCCTGATTGATTCCCAATTAGTGAAGTTGGGGGCGGCGACCGGCTATCGCGGTTCCGGCGGGGAAATCGGCCATACTTTTGTTTTGTGCGCCCAGCGTCCGGAAGTGGACTTTTCTGTAGGAGGAACGGAAAATAACGAAAAAGATTCTTTGGTGAATCCTATTTTAGACAGTTTTAAATTTACTCGTTAGGTTTTAATTTGCCTACTTTGGAAGACGATAAAATATGTCAAAGATTAATAAAAAAAGAATCTTCATTTGTCTGGGAATATTGATAACAGTTTTTGCTTTGGTCTTTTTGCTGTACAGACCAGTAATTTTTCAGGAAGGGAATCCCGCCCCTTTGGTAAGGGGAATAATGCGATTAAGTTTTACTCAAGATAAAATTGTTAAATTGGATATGGCCGGAGATAGATATTTGACCAATAGTAAAAACGGCCAGGAAGTTTTAGTCGATTTGTTAAAGAATCAAGGCTATGAATTTATAGAGCAAATGGGTTCGGGATATTTTTTTAAAGATAAAAATAATAATGCTCTCCTGGCTACACATCGCTATTATTCCCGTTTTTACTCCGTTTGGAGTTTAATTATAACGAAGAATATTGAATAGCTCTGATTTATGATATAATATTAATATCGTTGGAATTAATTTAATTTTAAACATAAGTTTATGATTAAAAAATTTTTTATGCTGAATCTGCTCCTAATAGGCGGAGCGCTGATTTTAAGCGGATGTTCGACTCCCGCGCTTGAATGTAGCGGGGCGAATCCTAATGAATGCAACGGCCAATGCTGGTCAGCTTGCGGTGCCAATCAAGTATTCCAATGCGAAACATCCGGCGGCAGTTGTGGCGCCGATGCCAGTAATTGCCCGGCGACCGCGCCTTATAGTTGCAACGGCCAATGCTGGGCGTGCGCACCTGGTCAGGTATTCAAATGTGAAATTTCCGGTGGTACCTGCGGCGCCGACTATAAAAATTGTCCGGCCGATACACCAAACAGTTGTAATCAGGCTTGTTGGGCGAAATGCGGCACCGCTGAAAAGTTCGTCTGCGATGAAACTTTAGGCGGAACTTGCGAAAAAAAGTAAGCTGGGTATTTTTATAGTTTATTTTAAAAATAATAATATATCTATGACTAAAAAAATCATTTATTGGTTGCCGCGGATTTTAAGCCTGGCTTTCGTTTTATTCTTGTCGCTGTTCGCGCTGGATGTTTTTGGGGAATACAGCGGCTGGGCGGCTATTCCGGCGCTTCTCATTCATCTTCTGCCTATGTTTATCCTTCTGGCCTTCGTTATCGCCGCCTGGAAGTATGATCTGGTTGGCTTGATAGTTTTTCCGGTCTTCGCTCTCGGTTATGTTTTACTGGTCGGTCTCGACCGCCATTGGAGCTGGTATGCCGCTATATCCGGTCCGGCTATCATTGTCGGCTTTCTTTTCTTTTTGAGCTGGGCGCAAAAAAGAGCTGACAAAATTAAAAAATAAAATTATGCGGAGTAAAAATGTTTTGAAATTAATCCTGGCGGTCGCCGTTTCTGAATTAGCCGGAATTATCGGCTCATTTTTTACGATTCCGGCCGTTTCGACCTGGTATCCGACTTTGGCCAAGCCGCTTCTTAATCCGCCGGCCTGGATTTTCGCGCCGGTTTGGAAATCCGGGCATAGACCATTATGGCCGCGAGGATGGCGGACAAAAGAAGAATAATCTCGAGGAACGCGCCGCCCGGATTATGCCAGCCGAAAAAAATAATCGACCAGAG
>Ga0172381_10003555_pt1 | contig 16446 bp, 15 predicted proteins | sample Leawel6488metaG_FD_119754 | JGI IMG/M metagenome (GOLD analysis project Ga0172381, IMG submission 119754) | Leachate microbial communities from a municipal landfill in Southern Ontario, Canada - Leachate well 64-88 metaG | ecosystem: Engineered > Solid waste > Landfill > Unclassified | place... | reverse complement strand
AAGGCAGGGCTGGAGGTAGTACTAGTGAGGAGTCTGTAGATACACTTATGACTAGAATGCGTGGAGCTGAGAGTGCTAAGAAGGCTAAGAAGTCTGGATTTGTAGAAGTGCTTGATCCAAGTATTGGACTTCCTATCTTATCTAGTAGTCTTGGAGAGTATAAAGAAGAAACACCTGAACAGAAACTTTATTCTTAAGAGGAGGACTTATTATGATGCCGTCAGTACCTTATTATTTAGCTAATCCTAATATGAATTTAAACAACGCTCCAGTTGAGCAGACACCTACACCAGATCAGCCCTGGTATAATAGTGGACTTATTGGTAAAGTTGGGGATCTTGTTAAAGGTCTTGGTGGAGTGGTTACTAAGCCTAATGTCATACCAGCTTTAGCTGGAACAGGTAGTCTTGCTGCCGCACTTAGTGGTGACAGAGGAGGTACTCCATTTCAAAACTTTACTGGAGCAGTTCAAAATATGGCAGGTGGATATAACGTAGCTCCTGGTATGCCAGGTAGTACAAATAGGTTAGCAGCTCCTCCTATGCAGACAGGTAATACTGCACCAAGTACTAGTGCTAAGCCTATTCCTCAATCTCCTCAGGTTAAGATGACTGCAACAGGAGACTTAAATGGTGATGGAAAGGTTGACTATAAAGATATTAAGATTAATATGAGTATGAACGGTCAAGGTCAGCAATCCGGTATGAGTAATATAAAGCAGATGGATAATATATCATCTCAACAAGATCTACCAGGGATGTTAAGTAATCCTACACCAAGTTCTTTTTACCAAGGCTCGGGAGATAGTACTGGGAATCCTGAGTCTGTTCTGACTAGCCCAGTTGGAAATGCTACTCCTGATGAAAGAGCTTATGCTCTTGCTTTACTTGCAGGTAATCCAGCTATTGGAGCTTCTGGAGTTATGAAGCATATGTTGGATATTGGAACTCTTGATGTTAATAAGCAGAAGGCTATTGCAGATAGTATAACTGCACAAGCTTCTATGCAGAAAGCGATTACTGATGTAAATAAGTTTAATTGGGAGAGAAGTCCTGCTTATGTGCAGAGGCAAGGGCAGATAGAGTATGCTAAGAAGATGGGAGATAAGCAAGCTGAGCTTTATCTTAAGAATCAAATTATAAAAGAAGCATCTACTGTTCTTGTTGCTGAACCTGAGCTTAAACAGTTTGGTAAGACTTATGGCGATGTTATGAAGACACTTGGTACTACTGACCTTAGTACTATTATTAATGCTAATAGGGCGGCAGATGCAAGGATACAAGCTGCTAGGATTCAGGCAGGTGGAGCTGTTACATCTGCAGGTATTCAGACAGCAGGCCTTGAAAGAGCAGCAGTACATAATGCTATGACAGGTGCTATTGCGATGAGGAAGATGATGGGGAATATTGAGTTACCACTTCCTGATACTGATCCGAATAAGCCTTCACAAGATAGAGATTTTATACTTGGGAATAAGAAGAAGGCAACTCCAGATCAGATGAAGCAAGCTGAATCACTTGATACTGAGATTAGTATATATAGAAATAGACTTGCAACATTGGGAGTTGGAAATAATAGTGAGACTAAGACTAGTACTAATCCTCCAGCTGCTTCAGTTTCTGATAATATATTTAAGTCTAAGGAAGATGTTCAAGCTGCTATTAGAAGTGGTAAGATAAAAGATGGTGATTCTGTTACTGTAAATGGTAAGACATTTAAGGTTAAGATGAAGGGGAAATAGAATGGAAAATGTAGATTTTGAATTAGTACCTACAAAGGAACCTCAAGTTGATTTTGATCTAGTTCCTACTAAGGATAGTACTACAATACAAAGTGTCACTAAGCCAAGTAAGCCTTCTACCTGGGACATTATTAAGCAGGGATTTGGGGAGTCCGCTACTGGTCTTGTAAGTAGAGCACTTAGTGGAGAAGAAGGATATACTCAGCCTCAGTATAAACCTGAAGGATTTGGACAGGAGTTACTTGGAGCTGGAGCTACACTTGTTGGTGACATACCTGCTTTTGCTGCTAGTGCACTTCCTGCAGCTCTTGCTATACCAGCAACTTGGGGAGGTTCAGCTACTGCTATTCCAGCTACTTCTATGGCTGGTACTGAAGCTTTTAAAGCATATATGCGTGGAGAGAGTCCAACTGATATTGCTAAGCGTGGTGGAGTTGGAGGTGCTATTGGTGGAGTTATGGGAGCACTTGGCCCTATTGCTAAGCTCCCAGGTGTTAATAAGTTCTTACAAAAGACTGCTTTCCCACTTCAAGTTGGTGGAGGTGAAGCTGTTGGTGCAGGGCTTGAAGGTAGGGATGTTACACCAGAAGGTCTTGCAATTACAGGACTTACACTAGGTGGACTTCATGCTGGAACAAGTGGAGCAAAGCTTGTTAAGAAAGCTATTGAAGCAGGACCTAAGGCAGAACAGTTAGCAACTAGACAAGCTGCTGCTGAGAAGGCTGGGATACCTGCTACTGCTACAACTGGCGGAGCTGTACAACCTACTATTAAACCTGATATACTATCAACTACAACTGCTGCATCAACTGTTGCTAAGCGTAGAAGAAAGCTTGTTGATGATATACAGAAGAAGCAGGAAGACCTTACTAAGTTCCAAGATATGATTAAGAAGAAACAGGAAGAAACTACTAAGGTTATTATAGATGATGAAGTTCCAGTTGAAGCTAAGTTAGACTTAGATCAGAAGAAGACTATTGAAGATAATGTTAGTGCACTTGGTGATGCTGAGAAGGTTAGAGAGTTATATAAGGGAGATGATAGTGTTAGTATATATGCTAGAGAACTAGCTGCTAAGAGGTTTAATAAAGGAGGTATTGAAAATGGGCAAGTGCAAACCGAAACCGAGGTGAAGTCTGAAATACCCTCTGTTCAAAAATTGAACAAAGGTAAATTGTCAGAAGAAGAATTCAAAGCACTAGAAGATACAAATGTCTTTGCTCCTGAAGAACTTGAAGGTATTAAGAAGCTTCCTGGATTTAAGCAGAGAGAACAATATAATAGGATGTTTCCAGAAGAAGTAGAAGCTAAACCTTATACATCTGAGGAACTTACAAAAGCACAAGATCTTGCTAGTAAGGTTGAAGCAGCTGCTAAGGCAAGATATAGTACACTTGGAAAGTCACCTAAGCCTAATCCTAATAAAGAACAAGTTAAGTCATTTGATGAAGTTGAACAGGAACTTGCAGCACTTCGTAAAGATATGGAAGGACTTACGCCTGATAAGATAACTCCTGAGATGGAAGCTAGGATGGTTAGTCTTATGGAGAAAGTAGGTAATGAACTCCCTTTTGACGAAGTTGTTGAGCCAACTGAACGATTTAGAAAGGCTATGGAGTTAGATAGTGAAGAGCCTAGTATAGAGTTAGAGAACTATGTTAATCGTAGAAAACTTATTAGAGAGAAGTTAGACTTAGCATCTGAACAAGGAAAGATTAAGAGGAGAAGTATTTATAGTAAGTCAAAGATCAGACTTGAAGAAGCACTTAAGGAAGTAGAAGATGAACATATTACTAATGAAGATCTTAGTCCTATTACTGATATAGGTACTAAGCCAACTAGGACTAGAGCTCAGGAGATTAAAGCTGATAGGGATGCTAAGGAAGGTTCTGCTGAAGATTGGGAAGCAAAGCTAGAAGCAGAAGGTATGCCTGCTGAGTTAAGTTTTAAAAGAGAGAAGGTTCTTAAGGACTATGTTGAGTTTCTTAGTTCAGACAGATGGAATAAGGAGATTCATGCTGATTCTGTTAAGGCTAAGATTGACGTAGAGAAAGAATTATATAATGCTAGGAATAGATTAGATAGTATTAGTGAAGATAAGGCTAGGTATTTACTATCTAGAGTCTATCAACATATGCCACTTACAAAGGCTGAAGCAGTTGAATGGTTTAAGACTGTTGAAAAGGTTGAGGCTATTGCTGATAGTAAGATTAGAGATAGACGTATGGCTTTTTCTAGAAAGGCTATTGCTAGTCATTATAAAGGTAAGCCTGATCATGCTAGGATTGCTAATACTATTATTGATACACTTAAGAAGCAGCCTACATTTGAGCTTAAAGTAGATCCAAAACTTAAGGGAGTTGGAGGCTTTTATAGTCTTGTAGATAACCTTGTAACTATTAAAAGTCCTAAGTCTCTTGCTCATGAAATAGCTCACTGGGCCTTTGATAATGTTCTAACTAGTGCTGATAGGGCTATTTATAGACAGCATTTTTTAGATAAGTTCTATGATGCTGAAGGTAATATTAATCCTGAGGCTATTAAGATAGATACAACTGATAGGTTCAATGCAGTTAGAAGTCCTGCTGAAGCCTTTGCAGCTAAGATGGCTGACTATACATACGATAAAGTGTTAACACCTGCTGAGAAGACTTTGTTTGCTAAAGTTGCTGAGTGGTTTCGTATTGTTAGAGATAACTTACTTAAGAGAACTACTAATGATTATTCAGGCGTTTCAGAGTTATTCGATAAGGTGCTTTCAAAAGATGAGAGAACTGGTTGGAACATTCTCGAAGGGGAGCCTGATTATATTAGACGAGCTAATAGAGATATTGTAGATAGTAACTATGCCAAAGAAAATAGTACGTTTGATATGCTTGGCTTTCAGCAGATGTATGAACGTATTACTGAGCTTGGTAAGACTTTTAAGAAAGCAAAGATGGATGATAAAGGTAGACGTATTCTTGGCGAGATCAAAGGTAATGATTGGGGACTTGCAGAGGAAGTTAATAATCAGACTATCTTTGGTCTTGATAATGCTCCTATTTCAGAAAGGTTACATCGTAGCTTAGGTCCTTATATAATATCTCCAGTTCCATTCGTCAAAGGTACTAGAAATGAGCGTCATGTTTATAATGCTAATCTTGCTGAGATGTATATAGGTCATAAGTTTGATCAACATAGGACTACTATTGATAGTATTAAACTTGCACTTAAGAAAGGTATTGGAGATCCAAATAATGTTAGGAAGGTTATAGAAGGAAAGATAGAAGGTACACCTGATGAGATACAAGCTGCTACTGAAGTTAGACAGTGGCTTGATGGAATGAAAGAACGATATAAAGTATATATGCTTAATGAGTATAAAGATAACTTATCTAAGCGTGAGTATAATGTTCTTCTTGATATTATTTCTGGTAGTGATATTAAAGATGTGAAGGTAAGGCATCCTAAGCTTGATACTGAGACCATTGAAAGTATTGCTAATAAGTATAAGGAGATAGATACTTGGGGAATTGATAACTATATTCCTAATGTAGAAGCTGGAAGGTTTAAGATTATTACTGATGGAATTACTGAGGATGGGAAGACTTATAAGAAGTTAGTTGCAGTAGGACTTTCTGAGAAGGATGCTATTCGTAAGGCCACTAAGTATGCTGAGGAAAATCCAGATGTTAAAGAGTTATTTATAGATACAGATTATAAGATGATCTCAGATGATAAGACTAAAGTTACCAGAGGTCAGTACTTTGGTATGATGAATAGTCTTGCAAAGAAGATGACTGAATCTATTGATGGGATAGATAAGGGTGTTGCTAAGAATCTTGCATCTGCTACTATGAAACGTAAGTTTAAGATTATTCCAACTGATTCTTATTCACCATTCTTAGAACCAAGACGTGATATACTTAAAGGTGAGGAGGATATATTTCCAGTACTAAAGTCTTATGCTCATTCGATTGAGAAGAAGATGGCATTAGATCCTGTTATTGATTCTATTAGAGATGATATACCTAAGATGAATAAATATGAGAAGGAGTATATCTTAGATTATATAGAAGATGTTAAAGGTAAGTATAGTAAAGCTGATAAGGTAGTTGATGATATATTTAATACTTATCGTGGATATAGTAGACTTGTATCAAGAGCTAGGACTCTTGAAGCGAACTTAAAGCTTGGATATAGACCAATCGCTGCAGGTATTAACCTTGCTTCTGGTCAGATGCATTCTTGGGTTAAGCGTGGACTTCCTATATATACTGAAGGTGTTAAGTTTCTTAATACACCGGAAGGTAGGAAGTTTGTTGAGGATATAGAACCATTCTTAGGTACTAGTATTATTGATACTGGAATTGATATTACTTCAAAGACTCCAGTATGGAAACCACTAGGTTTGTTCCAAAAGCCTGAACCACTTAATAGAGAAGTGAGTGCAGCCGCTGCTTATGTGCAAGGACTTAAGGAAGGTATGACACCAGAAGCTGCGCAGATATTTGCTATACGTGCTAACTGGGCTGAGCAGTTTACTTATAATATTGCTAACCTTCCGAAGATTATGAGAGGGCCTACTGGAAAACTTCTTACACAGTTCAAGCCTTATCTTGTTAAAGAACTTGAGTTTATGTCTAGTCTTTCTGGAAAGGAATGGGCACGTTACTTAGGTATGCAACTTGCACTTGGTGGACCTAAGGCTTATATGACAGTAGTAAAGTCACTACCTATACTTGCAGCCTTTGGCTTTTGGGAAGAGGCAGTTGATACTGCAGAAGAGTGGATGAATAAGAATATACCACTTGCTAGTCGTGGAGTTGGAGGATTACCAGGACTTGTAGATCCTAAGTATGCATTTGATATGAGTGCTGCAGCCAGTTTCCAGTTTCCAGCTGGACCTATGGATTTTGCAGGTCCTGCTATTTCAGACCTTGTTAATATTAAGAATAATGTTCTTGAACCATTATTTACTTATGGTCCTTATGCAGAGGATATGAAGAAGACTGGAGATATTGCTCCTATTATTAGACATTGGGCAAGGTTAATGAAGTTTACTTTTACAGATGATAATTGGATTAAGGATACTAAAGGTAATAAGTTATATGAAGTTAAGGATATTGTTCCTTTCTATTTGCAAAGTATAGCTGGTGTGGAAAGTGTAGATATTTCTAGGATAAGAGCTGAGGAAAGGATTCTTGCACAAAGAGATGTAAGGACAAGAGGACTTGTTACTCGTATTATTAATGAAGCTATGAAGCATGTTATGGACGGTACGACTATGCCACCTGATCTAGTTCAGCGTATGGGGAAGTATAATATAACTGGAGATACACTTAAGCGTAGGATTAAGAGTTCTAATCTACCTCCTGACCTTCGTATTATGCTTAATACTGAAGTGATAAGAAGGCCGGAGGTGATAGAACAATTCCCAAATAGTCAAGACTATGAATTGTCAGAATAGTATTTAGTTCTATTTAGGAGGTAGTTGAAGATGGCAAGTCCACCTACAGCTACCTCCTTTTCTACTTGCTTCTTAATACCTTCTACACGCCATAGATATTGGATAACTTCTGATATTATATCTTCTACATTTTCATACTCATCAAACTTACTAATCACTTCATTAACTATAACATTCCATTTAGTATGATACTTACCAGTAAAGTCTTTCTCATTATAAAACTCACAGCTTCCTTCACCCTTATGAGTACTAGTACAGAATAGACTATGAAAGCTATTTATTAAATCTCTTGTCTTTACTGGAAGTAATACTTCTAATGCCTCTTCTAAAGTTCCTCCAGATATTATATAGTTAGTTACAAATAGTAAATCTTCTCTGCTTAAATCTTCAAGGTTTGTATTCATAATAGTTTAATCTCCCAAGTACTTTTATCTTTAAAGTGTTTTCTTAATGATCCATTCATCTTGCCAAGTTTCTTCTCTAAGTCTCTTATAGAGAATATAAGTGCTTGCTTATCCGATGATGATAGTTGGTAGAATTCAAAGTTACAATCATTATAAGTCAACAATACATAACGCTTTATTACTGGCATTTATCACCTCCTTTGTTCAAATATTGAACGTAGTTATGAATCCATATTCCTACGACTAGTGAACCTTATCATCTTCTTATTATTTGAAAAGTCCATAGTGACGTAGCCCATACTTATAAGTGTTTCAAGTATCTTTTCAAGTGCAAACTTATCAACATCTTGATAGAATTGATTCATTAGATCAAGGAATTCCATTTCCTTCTTAATTTCAAGTACTGCAATAACTCTTTGCATAACATCAGCAGTATTACTTTTACCAACTCCACTAAAGGTATAAGGCATCTTCTTTTCAGTAAGTGTTATAATACCAAGTGCTTTATCAAAGTCTGCCTTGTTTAACTCTAGCTTGCTAGTCCTTGCTGCACTACATATCATGCAAAGTTTAAGTAAGTGAGTTGGTCTACGTTCAAAGTAACCTGAGAATCTATAGTCATCAAAAGGTGGATCACCTTCACTATATGCAGTGTACCAAGGAACATAGCTATCTATAAAGTCTTCAGTAACAGTGAACTCTCCAGCCATCATACTAATACGTTCCAGATCTTGAACAAGTTCCTTCTGCAAATCTCTTTCAGCCTTGCTTAAGAATGGAGTAGGTACTACCTTCCACTTCTTCTGCTCATATACAAAGATCATTCGGCTTGTGAGTCCACCTCCGATAGCGTCTCTTGGAAGTGTGGTTTGCAGCAGATCAGGCGTAGTCGCTCCGATAAGATTGACCCACACTCCATTAATCTGATCAGTTCCTTGGTTCTTTGTTCTGTAAGTCCAGACGTCTCTGCAGTCGTACCAGTCTGTGAGATCCGCCATAAGAGCTTGGTTATTATATCCAAGGAAAACTGTAAGTTCTTGACTGTATATTGTAAGACTGGCGTGTAAGAACATATCTCCTGTGTTAATGTTGACTTGTGTATCGTTGCATTGCTGTAACTCACGAATCAGTGCCTCCCTTGTTATGCTTTCAGCTGCTAGTTTTATACCCATTTCCCTGAGGAAATACATCCCCTGGCTCATTGCAGTTCCCTTCCTACACCTACCACTAGGTCCTACTAACACAACGTACATATTAGGATATAGTGTTAGTGTTCCCCAGTTCAGTACTACCTTACGTCTTAGACAAGCTGCTATTACACTTATTCCACACCAAAGTCTATACGTATAAGGAGGTTCTGAATTGTTCGTGAATGTTATGTAACTGTCCAGCCAGTCGTTCAATAGACGAGAATTCATCCCTGCTAACCTCCACCATACTTTTCTTATTTAGAGTCATGCCTACTTCAAGGCTGATTGGAATTGAGAAGTTTTGACCACGCCATGTTAGTTCAGTTTCAAGACTATTCTTGATAAGAATAAGACACTTTGCTTGTTCTTCCCAACTAAATTTCTTATAATTCATTTGGAAGATAATGTTGTCGTGTACTTGCAAGAGCAAGTCAACTGGTTTGAACATTTCTTGATTATAATAGATGTAGATGATACCTCGTCTATTGATAATCTCTGCCACAGTTGATTGAGGAATGAAACTGTACGCACTTTTGAAGAGTTCGTCTCCCCATCTATCCAGAAATAATCTCTTGCGACCGAACAAATTCTCAAGTGTTCTATTCTTGGATAGTTGATGCCTGACCCATGCGTGGTAGTTTCGCACGCCAGGGTAAGCCTTATGGTATCGCTCAACAATAAACTTAGCATCGGCCTCAGAAATCTCATACAAGAAGGCAAACGTCTTATATCCGAGGTCGTAGTTAAGACCGTGGTTGGCTTTCTTACCCCAAAATCTTTCACTAAAAGTTCCACCACCAATTTCACTTGATCCTGCCTCATCACTTATTTCCTCCCAGGACTTTCCAAATATAAGACCAGCAGTTTGCTTATGAAGATCAATCTTATTTTCAAAAGCATTCATCATGTTAGGCTCAGGACTTATGTAAGCAACAACCCTATTCTCAGCTTGACTAAGGTCAATGTTGAACATCATAGTATCATCATCTGCCAATAGATATTGTCTAAATTCCATAGGAAGATTTTGCATATTAGTTCCAGTGCCGAATATAGTTTCACTACTACTAAGTCTTCCACTTTCAGTTCCAACTGGATTAAAGCTACATCTAAGACGATTATCAGTATCAAGGGTTACGTCTAAGTAGTGTGACTTAAGATAAGTCAACGTAGTAATTTCCTGTAAAATTCTTGCTTCCTCATATCCTTTTCTGCTAAGTCTTTTAATAGCATTCTTGTCTGTAGTGGGACGCCCAGTCTGTCTGTTAAGGTAGGGTTTTTCTCCCTTGATTTTATAAAAGTAGTGCTGAACCTGCGCAGGACTTCCAGGATTGATATCATAGCCTGTTACCTCCCTCAGTTTTTGTGTTAGTTCTTCTATTCTTTTTCCAACCTTTTCTGATTCAACTTTAAGTCCAGCTGCATTTGTCTTAATGCCTCGCTCCTGCATGTAGATAAGAGGCTTTACAATCTTGCATTGGACTGCATAGGAAGATAAGTTATTAACCTTCTCAAGATCAGCCTTAATACGATCAAGTGCTTCGAAGCATACTGCTGAATCCTTAGCATTGTATAGCCAGAAGTCTTCCTCAGGTCCTCCAATCTTGAAGTGCTTCTTTCCTTCATCCTTATAGTAAGGTTCCTTTGTATGTATACTTGTTATAAAGTCCAAGCCTTTAGGATAGTCTGGATACATAATAGCTTGACCAATCATAGTATCTTCAAGTATTCCTTGAGGATTTATACCATACTTTCGAAATAAGAATGTTGTATCAAACACTATATTCTGTCCAACTTTTATTACATCAGGACTTTCTAATATCAAAGCTATTTGTTTCCATATAGATATCTCCTGCTCAGGAGTGAAGTAGTCTTGTCCATTAGCACTAAAGGGAATACTTATAATATCATAAGCACTATAAGCAAAGCTTATACAACTTACTTCTTCTCTCATAACTTCAATATCAAAGGCTACTACTTTAGAATCTTTACACGTTTGTAGAAATGCCATGCTATCAATAAACGTAGGCCTAAGTTTTATATTCCTTATTGGAAGTCTAAGTTCAGGAAATGCACTCTCTTCATATACCCTTTTAAGATCAATACCTATTGTGTGCATTAGTGTGTATTGCCTAAGTGCTGTAGCTGGATGTATGATAGGGATTACTTTAATGTGCTTAGTATTTCCATTAGAACTTATAATACCTTCAAGAATAGATCCACGCCTTTTACTTATTGCAAATTTCCTAGTCAACGCATATAAGGAAACCCCACCAACTGCTACAAATACATTGGCATTGACTTGCATAAGTTCTTCATATAGATCCTTTTCATAAGATTCATACCATGAAGTAGGATAAGCCCTTCCCATCTTGAATTGTATGAAAGTACTAATGTCATTTCCCTTAGGTCTCTCTTTAATAACATTAGTAACATAGCAATCATTTCTTATAATACCTGCACCTGATGCAAGTTTAAATAGGAGTTGACCACTAGGACCTACAAATCCTTTTCCAAGTTTTTCTTCTTCACTTCCAGGGGCTTCGCCAATGAAGGCTATCTTTGCATCAATAGGCCCATCAGGATAGCACATACGTTTAGTAGGATTAACTATCATCTTACACCTCTTTGTATGATTTATAGCTTCCAGGTCTTGCCTCATTAACTCGAATGATATAGGCATTTTTATACTCCTCACTCAGGTCATATCCAAAAGCAGACATACCAAGATTGCTTGTAGCAAGTAAGGTATTACCACTACCAAGGAAAGGAACCATAACTCTACAGCCTTCCCATCCAAAGGTTTGGATTACTTCTTGTATCAATTCAACTGGACGTTCAGTAGGATGAACTTTCTTACTACTAGGTACAACCTTGAAGCTGAAGACATTACTTCTACCTTGCCTTGTTATACTAGGACTACCCTTTCTTAAGTAAAAGAAAGGTTCATAGGTATTACCAAGGGAAGTTGCAGGCTGCATAGTCTGACCACTACTATTCTCCTTATACCAAATAGCAGGAATACGACTACCTCTGAAGCCAGCACGATAAGCAGCTTGATATAAAGGTTCAAACCAAGGATCCTGTGCGAACCAGCAAAGTATCCAACTGTTTTCTGACATAACACGATAGCATTCTTTAAATACTTTATTAATAAAATCAAGATATATTTCTGCAGGTACTTCATTGTAGTTTCTAGTACTATGCTCACCATCCTTCTTTATATTATGCAGATCAATACCATAAGGAGGATCAAGTTCAACTATATCAACAGTATTATCTGGAACTTTCTTAACTCCTTCCATGAAGTCACAGAGGATATAAGTTCCCATAAGTGTATGACGCTGAACATCAACAGGTGTATCAGCATTCTTATCCTTGTATCGCTTTGCAATCTCAGCCATTACAAGTTCTTCTTGAATCTTCTTAAGCATCTTCATGGCATCGCTTTTAGTCTTTGCTTCTTTGATACTTGGAAAAGCTTCTATTGCATTTGATAACTTAATATCATCTGATAGACCTCCAAAAGATACACCTAATAAATTTGCAGTATCCCTAAGGCTAACTCCAGTAGCATCAGGACTTGTACTTGTTTTCTTTCCATAGATTTCCTGCTGAAGCATATGAATTTCTTTATTCAGATTAGTAGCTTCAACCCAACTTAGATCTTTCCTAGCTACATTCTCCATTAATTCAATACTTCTCATTTCCAAATCGCTAAGAGTATCAGGATAGATACGAACAGGAATATCAGTAATACCAGCTTGCTTACAAGCTTTATATCTGCGCCCTCCGGCAAGTAGAATATACTCTTCATCACCAACACAAGCTCTAACTGCGAGAGGCTGGATGATACCTTCTTTCTTAATAGATGCAGCCAGTATATCAAGATCTCCATATTCATCTCTGAACCTTTCTCCAAAAGTTATTTGATCTATATTTATTACTTTTAGTTCTATCATTTCTTAGCCTCCGATTCAAGTGCGTTTATAAGTTGTTCCATTTGCTCAGGTGACATTGATCCTATTAGTGCATCAAAACTAACTGGGTTTTCTTTCTTAGTAGAAACTGCCCTTGGCTTAGCGTCAGGTTTAGGCTTTGCGGTTCTTCTACTACTTCTTATCCCCCTTATCAAATTCATTAACTCTTCATCATTAAGATTTGATATTGTCTCCTTCAAATCCGATAGCTCCATTATCACTCACCTCCTTTTTTATAAGATCAAATGCTGTTAACTTACCACTTAGTAAAGCACCAAGAACTATGTCTCCATGCTTCTCAACAAGGTCAAGAGTTTGAAGTAGAAGTATACGCATTATTCTACTTATGAATCCCCAAGGGATTACATTTCGCATCCTACATTGCTCAGCATCAGTTATTATTATTGATAGCCTTCTGCTCATGTCTGCTCCTTATTTATATCTCTAGTCTATCAATTGAGTTATATATGTTATAGATATTGTTTCTAATACTATGCAAGTGTTCATGCAACTTAGCAAAGTAAGAAGGCATTTCTTCTTCTTTTTCCTTAGGTTCTTCTGCTGTACATGGCATAAGATGTCTAGAGATTGGTTCAAGTTTATTATTTATACGAATACTTAAATCTTGAAGCTGTTTATCTAATTCAGTAATCAAGTTTAATATTTGATTTGCTGCATTATCTCTTACAGCTATTTGATCTTTAGTATTATTCATAACCTTTCCTCCTTTATTCTCTTTGTTCAATATTTGAACGAAGTTAAATCCGCAGAAAGGAGGCCTTGTTAGACCTCCCTTCCTTGGATCATACAACACACTACATGCTAGTAATTATCTACCAGCAACAAACTTGCGAATACGATTCTGCATACCATATTCAGGATCAGCTTCCTCAGTTAAAATAGCCCAGCAAGTACAGCCGATTAGCTCCTGGATATTGTTAGTGCTTGCAGGATCAAGGCCACAGGCTTTGAGGAAATTGGCGATGGCAGAAAGTCTCTTATTACGCTGCTTCAGATCATCATTCTGAGTAGGCATCATCATAACGTGATTGATATCTTTAGCCTCAGGTTCTCCCACAATTTCCAGTTTTGCAGATATATACTCTCCACCAGTCTTAGTACTTGTCTTAGTCTGTGCATCCAGAACACGCAGTTGGTACTCGCCTTCTTTAACGCTTTTCGGTTCAAACACTTCATCAAAATTCTGTCCTAAGAAACTCATATTATTCTCCTTTTTCGTTGTCGTCTTCGTCGTCGACGTCTGTTAGATTGTTTTGTCTTCTGTATTATAACCAGCTTTCTTCAATAACGCTTTTACATCTTGTACTTCATATGTGTCGAAGATTCCTCCTTTCCCCAATCTAGTTCTTGCTTTATACAAGCCTGTTGCCCGTGTTAGGAAGAAGTAGTTAACTCCAGAACTATTCTCCTTAGTACAAGCATAGTATATTTCATCAAACAAGATTGGAATTCTATACTTTAACTTGCCAATAAAAAGTGGACCTACAAACATCTTACCACTTGCCTCATCCTTATCAGTATCTTCATGGCATATAAGGATAACATCGCAAGGAAGGCTTGTTATATCTTTGATCGCATTCTCAAGCAATACCATTGTAGGTAGATAGTCATTCTGCTGAGGAGTACCTCCAGGCCTACCAGCTTTCTTAAGTGTTACATTCATAGCAGCTGCAGACCAAGTCGTAGCACTGTCAATAATGAAGGTACCAATCTTATCAAACATACCACCCTGTTTCAAGCGATGATACTCCTTATCCCAAGCTTGAAAAGCAGTTGGATTTAAAGCATCTTCGTTTTCAAATCTATTATCAACGTAGACAGTTCCCTTCTCAACTTCATCTCGAACAGTCTTAGTTCCACCAGGATCGAAGCTATGGATCAGGACAGGCTTACGACAAGTCCTTGCAATGTTTGTCTTACCAGTTCCCATAGCTCCATAGATCAGTGCGTTAAAGCTATTTGTTCGAGCATTATCCTTATACATTGTCTGAAGTTCAGACAGTTCCTTTTTAATATCAAGTGGCATTATTTTCATCTCCTTTCAAGTGAAATACGTGTTTAGCATTTGTCTCTTCAGCAGCAGGATTCCACCACTCTTGCTTCATACCAAGTGGGATTTCGTCACACCGACTCATAGGGTTCGCCCAGGCAAGACAATAATCATGATACCTACAACCAAAGTACTTAGTACAATTAGTAGGATTCTGCGGAAACGCTTCCATAACTTCATCGCTTTCCTTAACGTCAAACATACGCTTAGTTTCAAACTCTATCATGTTCATAATATGACAGACGTTCCATTGCCAAGCGTTCATCATACTTAGGTTACGTCTAGCAGGTACACGCTGAAACTTATTCTCTTTCTTCTGAAAGAAAGTTCCATTAATCTCCACCCCCCAAACCTGTTCAGAAGGATATAAGCAGTACAATACATGGTTATAAGTTCCAGTTTGTATAGATAAGCTCCACTGATCTATCCATTGGCGACTAAGAGTAGAACCTGTCTTATGCTCCCAACTTCTTATCATACTATCAACTTCAATAATACTATCCATTCTGAAGTGAAGAACCTTATTCTCGTCAATAGGTACCGTTCCTGCGATCTCCGTATAGATAGGAGTGAACTTGTCGTTCTTATACTCATTACAGTACTGAACCAGTGCTTTGAGTGCATTTGCAGGATTTTTTGGAGCATAGACGTCGTCTGTAAGCTCAGGGAAGAACGCTCTATAATGTTCGTGAAACTTAAGATAAGCATCCTTTATACTAGTCTCACCGTATCCATTAAGGATAAGATGTTCCATAGCAAGATGCCATGCCTTACCAAACTCAAGATGAATATTAGGAGCTTCAGATCTCCAACCAAGAATATACTCATAGAAATAAGATCGAGGACATTCAAGAAAGTTGTTGAGTTTAGTACTATCAATAATGTTCCAACTACTATGTGGAGTTATCATTACTCATTCCTTTCTATCAACTTATTAACTGCCTGTGTTGGAGTATCACCGTTTACTAATTTTACTTTAGTGTCTCCACAATAAGCACTATACTTAACTTCAATCTCATTGTTAGATGCATACCTCATAATTTCCAGTTGCAAGTTACAATATGAACCTTCCGGCATACTTTTACAAAGTAGCTTAAAGGCCTGTTCAGTCTCCCGCTTTGTTGCAATCTTTATTTTCACAGCTATTCACCTCCTTTATCTCGTATATTTTAAAGTGATCAGTTCCCCAGAAATAATGTCTTATATCTATATCATTTGTTAAGTTCATATCTTTAGATATAAGTTTGCATATAAGCCTGAAGGCTTGATCTTCAGTATAAGTATGAATATGCTTTGTTATTACATCACCTTTTAGGTTGAAGACTCCCTTGTATAGTTTCTTATCCATTATTCCCCTCCTTCAAAAACACCACCGCAGCTTTCAGCAATGCGTCTGGTTCGATGATACAATTAACTGGAATTAAAGCAGTTCCGTCGTATTCAATATCACCACCCATCCACCTAATAAACGCAGGATATTGCATCATCACCCGCAGCACATTCTTGATCTGTTATTCTACTCATTTTACAGTCCTTCCATTAAATTACCCATTTCCATAACGTAGCACTTCCATTGCGTTTTTAACGGCGTTTTCCGTCTATTACTCTGTT
>Ga0172381_10003554_pt1 | contig 16448 bp, 25 predicted proteins | sample Leawel6488metaG_FD_119754 | JGI IMG/M metagenome (GOLD analysis project Ga0172381, IMG submission 119754) | Leachate microbial communities from a municipal landfill in Southern Ontario, Canada - Leachate well 64-88 metaG | ecosystem: Engineered > Solid waste > Landfill > Unclassified | place... | reverse complement strand
GAGCTAAAAGAAGAGTTTGGTGAAGACGCTGTTATTTATATTTTTTAAACATTTACATAGTTTTCAGACTTTATAACTTTCTTTATAACTTCTAAATATCTTTTAGCTGTTATGTCCCAGTTGTTTTTATTTATATACTCTGAAGCTTTATTTTTAAGTTCCATTCTATAAGATTCATTAGAAAAGACTTCGTCTATTTCTTTTGCTAAACTCAAATAATCATTTGGCCTCGGGACAACTCCTTCCAAGTCGTCAAACATATGGCTTTCGCTGGCTATAACTGGAATATGGTTAGCCATAGCAATGCGTATTGCTCCAGACGCTCCATACACTACGTTTTTAGGATCTGAAACATAAGGGAATAAAGCAAGTTTAGAAGTTCTGAGATAGTTATTTATTATTTGCTCTGAATGGTATTTTCTTATAATAGCTACATTGTCTACAACATCCAGTTCTTTTATCTTGTTTGTCAAATATTCATAATAATTTTGGTGGGTATTAGGCGAATGAGGAGACTCACTACATAAATAACAATAAAATATATTTTCAAATTTTTTATCTGTGCGTTTCAAGTAAGCCAGAGCATCTATAGCTCTATCTACGCCTTTGTAAAAAAAGCCAAATCCAAACTGGACCATTGTATAAGGAGTTTGAAAACAATTCCATAACTCAGATGCTCCCTCTATCTCTACACATCCATGAGGAATAACAAAAATTTGATTTTTATGACCTAACGCAATAAGATTGTCCTTGGCTTCTTTGCTATGAACAATTACGTTTTTTATAGCAGATGTAGATATAGTTTTATCGAGATGCTGATAAACGCTATGAAGAGTGACTACGTAAGGAAAATCGGATAATTCTTGTATCATTGTCAGAAAATAAGAAGCAGATGGGAAAATGCCAAACTCATGTTGTATCAAGACAAGATCAGGGTTCCATTCTTTTATCGCTTTGACTGCCTTTATCATACTTTTTCCCCGTTCCCAACATTGAACAACGTTGATATTTTGATATTTTTCATCTCTGTTATTTGATATTTCAGAAAATATTTTTATATCAGCATCAAACACTAACGCATAAACAAGATATTGAGTATATGTAGAAATGCCACAAGCATCATTCCAATTACATATTATAGCTATTTTTATTTTTTCTTGTTTTTTACTGACTGCTTTATGTCCCAAAATGTCTTCATTAAAAGAAGAAACAAAAAAAGATTTATATTTTTCTGAATGTATTTTACTATCAGATATTATTTTTATTATATTGTTATCATCTGTCAAAACGTATGGCATTTGCACTCTCCCTTAAAAAAGATTTTATTTTTATCGATTCGGCTTGGTTACGAGTTTTATTTAATCCCTCACTTATTTTATCTTTTAACAAATCTATATCAAAATTCCAAAAAGAAACAGATATATCATTCTTATCGACCAAAGTCAGAAAATTTCTATTTTTGCTATGATGGGTTATGTCGATAAAAGGGACACCTTCGCTAAAAGAAAAAATACTTGAATGTAATCTCGAACTAACAACTAAATCAGCAGCGGATATTATATCTAAAGTTGTCTGAACATCCAATTTATCAAAAATAACACAATTTTTGTTACAATATTTACACTTGCTGGCAATCCATGAGTTTGGAACACGATCATCTGATGGTATACTCGTTCCAAAAGGCAAAAAGAGAAAGCTGGCTGATGTCTCATCTATTATGCGAGCCATATCATAGCTAAATTTAAGAAATGTTGCAGAATCTTTAGCTAAATCTGACAACCCTCCTTTGACCAAATAACTATTTATGATTATAACGACAACTTTTGAATATAAATCGTTTTTCGCATCATTGAAATATTTACTGATATATTTTTTACCTTTATTTTTATCTCCATCCAATATAAAAGCCGCATCTGGCAAAAAACTACAAGGTATTCCTATTTTTTTGAATACATCGACACTGAAATATTCTCTTGCATAAATATGAGAAAATTTTATATCAGTTTCTATGGCTTGTTCAGCTCCTATAGAAAACCCATATATAGGTTTATCTTTTATGTTTTTTAAATCTGAAAGAAAACTTGATTTAAAAACATTACCTCCTCCTAATATAACAGCATCGTATAAAAAAAGTTTACTTTTGTCTATTGCGTTTACGAAATCAAACTTTATTGATGGAAACAACTTGGGGATGGATAACAAGTAGCTCTCGTCTCCACAGTTGTTATGACCATACCAACCTACAACTAAAATATTCATATATTATTTTACTAATCAGAACATATCGTCCATTTTACTAAACAGCTATCAGTCTTGACATCAATAAAAAAAGTGATTCCTTGTTTATTTGTTGTCCATCCTACCATGTTTGTTGATTCTAAACCACAACCAGATGTTCCTTTGCCTGTCAAATTGACCCAAACTTTACGAGGACGGAGCATTGTCGGAACAAATATGGTATGAGAACCATGGCTCGCATAAATTTTGCCCCACTCGTATCCTATCGATAGGCATATCCATTCTATAAAACGTTTAATCATATTTCGCCTCCATTTTTTATTTTATAATTTATAGCACTACTAACCAATAACCATAATAATTATTTTTTCCTCAAAAATAAAATCAGAGTTTTTCTTATTGGAGATAGACACCTCTGCCAGCCTATCCACTCAAACCTTGGCCAGTCGTTTAGCCGAGGTAAATGGTGTGGTTTGTAAGTGCCTGTCGTTGAACTAGGAAGCCCACGAATAAATTCGTGGGCGGCTCACATATCATAATAAAACCACCCATTTGTTTAGAACAGGTGGTTTTAAGAGCAATAAAATGTAAAGTTTTTAGTAGATGTTTATAACTACTTTGGTTACCGGACTCTTTTTGCCCTGGAAATACACTCTGGCTTTGATAACGGTATTATCTCCGCTTGTATTTCCGGTCAAGGTTATGGCAGTTCCATCCCAGAATTTTGAGCCAAGATTTGGGTTCTTGCCATTTAGAGTATAACGAACTTCTGCTCTATTTGTTGGGCTATTTTGGTTTGTAGCTGTTGACTCCGGCGAATAGGTAGTCAAGAAAGTCAAGGAGACTGAGCCACTAGAATAATCTGTTGGAGTATAGTTATACGAAGTCGGGGTAGTACCACTCTCATCAAAAGAATCCGGCATTACATAAGTTCCATCTATGAAGATTGAAGGCACATCAAGCGGGGTTTCTGTTATTGACATTTTTATCTCCTGTTGTTTGTTAGTATACTTTCTAAAATATATTTATCTTATCTCTGAAAAAATCCTCTTTATTTTCAAAAAAAATAATAAAAATGAAGGTATTTTTTTATTTTCTCCGATATAATGTTTTATAGTTTCACATAAATACAAGGAGAAAGATAAAAAATGAATGAGTTGGCATACAAAGAAAAACAGCAGGAAGAGAGCGAGCCCAAAGACGACGACCCTCTGATTACCAGCGCTATCGCCAAATCTGACCCCAAGTGGGACAGTTGGCGATGGCAGATGCAAAACAGGATTAGGACGATAGAAGACCTGAGAAAAACATTTCCAAATCTCCAAATCTCAAAAGAACTTATAGAAGCCTCAAAAGTATTTCCGTTTTCGATAACGCCTTACTACGCTTCATTGATACAAGGACTTGATTATTCTGACCCTGTTTTCAAGATGATTGTTCCAGATATAAATGAACTCATAAACCCATCATTTTTGGAAAACGATCCTCTTGAAGAAGAAGAGCATATGCCTGTCCCCGGATTAGTCCATCGGTATAAAGATAGAGCATTAATTATAACGACATCTATCTGTTCAAATAACTGTCGTTTTTGCACCCGCAAGAGAACGGTGGGCGTAAGAGACTATTTTTTGACCCAAGAACAACTAAAACCCATCATAGAATATATTTCTGCTCACGAAGAGATAAAGGATGTCATCGTCTCTGGAGGTGACCCATTGACAATGCCTACAAAGGCCCTGGAAGCCATTCTAAGCCAACTTCGCTCCATAGCCCATGTGGAAGTCATCCGAATAGGCACAAGGGTTCCTGTGGTCATGCCGCAACGTATAGACACCGAGTTGACAGATATGTTGAAAAAATATCATCCGATTTGGATAAACACCCATTTCAACCATCCCAACGAAATAACAGAAACTTCTATGGATGCTTGCCATAAAATAGTAGATGCTGGCATACCTCTTGGCAACCAATCAGTTTTGCTAAAAGGAGTAAACGATGACAAAATAGTTATGGAAGATCTCTTGCGAAAATTAGTAAAAAATCGCATAAAACCCTATTATTTATATAGTTGCGATAAAGTTATTGGAACAAGTCATTTCCAAGTTCCTACCGAAAAAGGGATTGAAATAATGGAACATCTGAGAGGAAGAGTAAGCGGTATTGCCATACCTTCTTTTATAGTAGATTTGCCAAATGGAGGAGGAAAGGTGCCATTATTACCAAACTATATTATTTCTAAAAATGAAAAAAATATAACTTTTAGAAACTTTGAAGGAAAAATTATAGAGGTGGCCGAACCAGAAATCTAATCACTTGAATCCCAATTTGTTTTATACCATTCCCAATTGCCAGAATCGTCCTCTGTTTTCCATCCATGGCCCCAAGATGGTCTGTCATTCGGAGATACCTCTTTGACATCGGGTTCTCCGTCTAAATCGGATTGGTTATATTCTTTGACTACTATTTGTTCTTGACGGCCTGAATGAACTAAATAGTTTTTATCCATTCTATTTGCTATAGATTGGAAGAAAAATGCTGTATTTTGTGAAAGTATTTTTGCTGCCATTCCATAATAATCTTTGTCATATTGAACCTTGGCTTCCGAAATTATTTTTTCAAGTTTTTTCATATAATTTTGAACAATCTGAGCCGCTTGAACATCTGATTCTCTTTCAGAATCTTGGAAGAAATAGTCTAATGAATTTTGCGATAAAGAGTCAAATATTTCTTTTATTTTTCCAAAGCTTTGAAAAAAATTATTTGAAAGATGCTTGGCATATTCTCTTCTTGGAGAACCGACCCAATCAAGCATTTCCATTTCTATAATAATATTATTTATCTGATTCATATTCTCTACAAAATAGTTGGCAATAATAAATATAGCTTTTTCATCTTTATTAGCAAAATCTTTGTCTGTTTGTGCTTCCTTATTTGGTTTGTAGGGGTCTTTGCGGCGATTCTCTGGATGGCCAAAATCGAGTTGCCAATCTATTTTATCTCCTTCTTGGCGTTCATCTTGGTATTTTCTTTTTTTCTTTTTTTGTCTTTGCCGCAAATTTTTCTAAATCAAATATACTTTTTGCTTGATAATTTTTTGGTCCAGCATATCCAGTATATTGGTTTGGTTGGTAGCTGGCAATAGACATAGGATTTTCGGCAGAAATAAGTTCGTAAGGAATATCAGAATACCATTTACCAGCCGCTCCTACAAAAATGTTAAACTCCGATGTCTCAACTTCGTCCTGATACGCATCCCAAAGACCGTTCGCTATAGCTTTCAAATCTCTTGAAGCCAAAGTCCATGTTTCAACATTATTATCTTGAAGCCGTTTCCAACCCCATTCCTTCATAGCAAAATTCCTTGCGTCTTCCGATCCTCTCAAAACATTTATCTCTTCATTTGTAAAACCATATTTGTCTTTTATAAAATCATCAGGCAACATTTCTTTTTGTTCTTTAGCTTCATTGTTTATTTCTAACCATCCCATATTTGTGCCTATATCGTGCGAGTTTAGAATGGTTTCAAAAACATAAGCTTCATGGTTATAATCACTTATATCACTATCCGCGAACATTGATTGTCCTGAATCGGTGATCCAGAACTCTCCGCGAATGTCGGCTAAAACTATTTTTTTCAAATCAAATAAAGTTTGAGATTTTCTTTTATGCTGAAAAATACTTTGATGCATGACTTTATATCTTGGCTGATTTGTCGAAGCAAAAAGAACTTCGTCTATATCCTGCTGTGTTCTATGTTTATTATAATAAAGTTCTATAAACTTTTTATAGTTTATTCCGAGTCTCTGCTTCACTATCTCTTCTGCCATATTGGGATTCAAAGGATTGGGAATGGTTGCAGAAAGTCCTCTTGGGCCATTCCATGTTTCGTGAGATCCTTTTTGTCGGGCTGGATAGAATCCAAGTTCGGATAAAAATTTGACAAACTCTCTTCTGTTCCACGTTGGACCGAAACCTGCGGTGAGAATATTTTCTATTTTGAATATATTATTCATATTCCTCTTCTTCTCCATATTCTCCGTGTTCTTTCAAAACTTTTTCAGAAAGCCAATCTGGAACTTCTATATCGACCGTTATTTCTGGCTGAAAAACTATTCCTATTTGTTCGAATCTATCGTCATATGGATGACATTTGAAACCAAGATTGTATCCTCCTGATACTTCTTTTCCAAGTCTCATCTCTCTGAGATAGTTATATTCGCAAAACTGGGTCAGTCCACTTCCCGTAACTATATCATTTATTATATCTCCTTCCATCTTCTTTACATTATTTTCTAAATATGTTTGGAAAGTTTCTGCCATATGCTTATTTTGATAGCACATTCCATTCATTATTTCGCCCAAAACAAAATCATAAAGGGGATCTTCAACAAACACTGGAGCTGGACATCCTGCTCCTTTTATAATATGAAGAAGATTAGAAGATTGAAGCATTCCCTTCCATGAAGATTCCATCGTATTCAAATCAAAATAGGGCTCTTCTGAAAAATCTCCTGGAGGAGGACCATCAAAGGCCATAAATTTGGCACCTATGGTCGCTGCTCTATATCGTTCATCTCTAAAAAAGTCCAGGCTTTCGCCGTGCCAAACCATAGTTTCGGGATGAACACCTTGCTGGAAAGTATGAATGGCTGTATTTTCTATAAGTTGTTTTTGAATAGTGAGCAAAGGATCTTTATTCAAGTTTGCTTTTACCCATTGCTGTATCGCTTGATAACAATCTTCCCAATCTCCGTCATCGCTATCATCATTGTCGTCTATGATGTCAGGAGGTTTGGTTCCAACATCTTCTATAACTCCTACTTGAGCTTTTATTATTTTATACCAGTTCATCGCTTATACCTTTTATTTTTGAAGAGATCCAATCAGAGCATTGTTCAATGCTTCCAGAAAAAGATTGTCCGTTCAGTTCTATTTTCAATCCGTTATTTATTTTTTGGGCGAAAATAATATATTTCCATTCATTTGTAGCATTATGAGTTTCTATTTTTAGATCAAATCCTCCTTCTTTCAGATTTATGTCCACAAAATCCACAGACTTCTTATGCCTTACTTGGTATGCTAAACTCCATCCAATCTGTTTGAGTCGTTCCTGGTCGATCCTGGAGTCATATGGAGGCTTCTGAAAAACCTTCCTTGACACAAAAGCTGGGATGTGTGTGTATTTCAAAGTTTTGGCCGCTTCTGTTCTATGATTGCCGTCAGAAACTTTATATTTGCCAGAATGTTCGTCATATGAAAGAAAAACAGGAGTGGTTTTTTGTGTTGCTTTTAGTTTTTGAATGGCAGTTTTTAATCTTTCTGGGTTCCATGGATCGTTTTCTATTCGGTTCAGAGGAACTTCTTCGAGTTCTGTTTTCCACCAGTATCCTTGGTCTTCAAAATCCAAAAAAGCAGAAGCATAGTTGTCTTTTGGAGGTTCTTTATATGGAGCCAACCCTGGAACTTTTTTGATATATGCTATTTTATACCAGTTCATAATTATTATCTTGTTATTTCCATTATTATTTCTGCTGGAAAATCATAATAAAGTTCGCCGTATAATTCAACAGATTTTATATTGTCATCTTCAAAGAATTTTAGCAAATCATCTTTTGTTGGCATCCCCAAATTATAATCCCATATTATTTCTTCACTATCCCAATCTTCTTTATCATATTTGTAAAGATATGTTTTATATTGTTCTAAAAATAAACCTTTAACGTGTTTGGCATAATAATAATCATAATCTACTATTCCTGAAATATTTTTATTTTCTTCTTCTATTTGTTCTGGAGTTTTTATCTCTGAAATAATTTTTTCTCTTCCTTCCCTTGTTTTGTCGTTGACAAGTCGTTCATATACACCTCCGACTTCTTTTGCCAAAAGCCCTTCATATTCTTTTCGCATCCTCAGATAATCTGTTATTTTATCGATTATTATTTCCATTTATCACCTCGTTGTATATTCTTCGAAGAAGAAGTTTAAATAGTTTTGGATTGTTGTTTTTATAGTGATTTATCGCTTCAATATCTACCGAAGACATTTGTAGTTTTTTCTTATTTTTTCGTAAAAACTTTTTTATATCCCCAGTTGCCAAAAAATCCTTTATTTTTCCATTGCTTGTGTGATACATTTTTGCTATTTTCGCCAAATGCATAGTTTTATACAACTCCACTATCTCTTTCTCTTGTTCCGGAGTTATTACTGCCGCAATTGGCATCGCTATTTTTATCTCTTTATACCAGTTCATATTTATCCCACGCTATCAAAAATTGTCAAAAGCCAAGCTTTCGCTGTTGCGAAAGCACTATTGTTCAAAATATAATTGCCCATAGAAGACGCTTCTCTTTTTGCGGAAGAATCGGAATAATAATTTCTAACATAAAACGCAAAAGAAGCATAATCATTTTTGGCAACTTTTACTCTCATTTTCCAATAAACATAATCTATGCTATTTTGTATAGCTAAAGCTTCATTTTCACTTATTCCAGAAACAACATTCAATCCTAAACCGCTCATTGCCTGTAGCACACTTGGAGTGGTAGCTATTACTTTTTTTACAGAATAAGGGATGACTCCGGAACTTGTTTCTTCTGAGGTGACATCGGCACAATGGGCAAAATAATGGTCCCCAATAGTTTGATTGATAAATCTGACTCTTATATCAAAAGAAAATAAAGCGTTGTTGTCAGGCTTGTCAAGCATATAAATGTCTTCATTTATAAAAAGTTTGACGTAAATAGAGTTGCTGGCGTTATTTCCTCTACAAGACAAAGGGTTTCCATCAAGCATTTTGAAGTTGGCATCATATTGAACGATGCGAGGATAAGCCACTATCTTGGAAACCTTTATGCTGTCAGGATTTATAATAAGGTATGGATCTGTATCTTTGATGGCCACAAAATCTAAAAGATTATTATTCAATGTTTTATCCTATATTGTAGAAGGTGTTCCTACTGATACGAAGTTTGTAAGCATCACACTTCCATCTTGTTGCGGTATAAATCTTACTTTTCTTCTTTCTCCACCCCAGCTTCCAGAAATAATGTTCATTGAGGCAATGCCACCTCCCTTATCCAGTCTGGTTTTATTTATTGCTCGCAGGAGATCTTTATACGCTATTCCAAGGTCTTTTGTCGATTCTAAAAAATCTTTGTCAAAAGATACCTTGATTCCATTTGAAGAATGAGCTTCCTGCTTTTCTCCTCTATCCCAAAACGAGGCTTTCTTTATTTTTTTATACCAGTTCATTATTTATTATTCCTCTATGACTAACATTGGTTTTCCATCTCTGTCTTTGAGATTTACCCAATCTTCTTTACCCATATCAAAGAGGTAATGATGAGATGTCTCCAAAAAAGGGCTTGGTCTTCCTAATAAGGTCATTTTTTTTAACATTCCGTCGTATTTATTCCATATTTTTATGACATTTTCTTCTGTAATTTCTCCGAACTCTTTTTTCCATTTTATTTTAAATTGCTCATTATTAACGGCATCCAAAATTAAGCTGAATGGATCAGTAAAATAATCAAAATCTAAAAGATACATAGAATCTTCATCTTTATTTATTTCTTTTTCTTCGTCATAAGAATATATTATTTTTTTACAAATTTCTGAATTATCTTGATTCAAAAAAAGCTTTAACCACGAAGGATCTACTTCAAGTGTTTCAACGTTTTTTGAATTTTTGTATGCTTTTCTCGCCTTTAAAATATCTTTTATATTATTTAGAGTTATTTTCATTTTTCATCTCCATATTTTTTATTTCATTATATAATCTGGTTAAAAATCTTTCCATCCATTTTCTTTCCACCCTGCCGTCTCTTCTTCTGGCATCATCATCTGTTCTCCATGCTCCAAGAACATCAAAAAGAAAATCTGTTAATTTAAGTGATTTCTTTATATTTGTCGGGATTCTGTGTTTTGAAAGTTTGTAGAAATTTTTCATCCAAAGAAGTATATTTTTTTTATCTTCGTCGTTTCCTGAGTTATAGGCATTTTTTATTTCATCGATAATTTGACGACTATATGAGTCAAATTCTATTGGTCTTAATTTATTTGACACATCTTCTGGGTTCATTTTTCTTTTTATATCGTCTGGTTTTGGATCTGCTCCGTGTGTTATTTCATGCCACAAAATACTTTCTATATAATGAGTTTTATTTTCTATAATTTCATCGGAAGCCATTCTGGAAACCATATCCAAAGGAACGTTTATATATATTTTATTTGTTCCGATAATAAAATAACCACCACTTTCTGCTGTGGCAAAAACATTATTCACATATATTTCAAAATTGAAAATTTTGCCTGTTTTTACATCAGGAAATTTTATTGTTCCGACAAAAGTTGAACTTTGTTGTAATTTTCTAGATTTCATATAATCTCTTCGTATCTCTTTGAAAATTTCTATGATCTTTTGGGCAAAAATTTTTGCTTGCTCATAAAATTGCTCATGAAGTTGTATTGCCCAACTTGCTCTTTTGTACCAGTTCATCATTTATTCTTCAAAAAAAACAGATCAAATCCTTTTTGTAGAGGAAATATATTTTTTTATAACTATAAAATAATATATGGAATAAGGAGAAAAGAATATGGGCGAAACTTTGACTATTTTCGAAAAGACATATTTATCTTTGAAAAATCTTTTTGAAGAAAATAAAGAAGCCCAAAAACAAAATAAAGATTTGTTTATTTATCCTCTTTTGCGTGCGAAAAATCTTTGTTCTATAAAGTTTTATGTAAAAAAGAAATGTGGAACGACTACGGCTTTGTGCCGACTAATAAAAGAAAACTTCAAAAAAATTATATTTATGGATTCTACCGATCATATGCCGGTTATTTTTGCCCGAGCCGTTATTGAGAATGCCTCCGATAAAATTTTTTTTTGCCCTTTTGAAGATATAAATAGAATAAATATTTTTATCAAAGAGGATATAGATGCTATAATTTTAGACTCTTCCAATCTGCTAACAAAAAAAAATATAGATTTTATCTACAAATTATGTTTGCCACTTGTAGAAAAAAAAGAAAGTTTTTATTTTATTTTTGTTCTGCCTGAATAATCTTTTCAAGCATCATAATATGTTCATCTTCCGAACCTCCTTGTTCTCCATAATCTTGATTCAATAGATCATAAGGATTATCTTCTCTCAAAGAGCCTCGAAGAATAGTTATTTTGTATCCAAGTTTAGGAAAATATTTTTCATACCAAAGAGCGTGATTTCTTCCGCATACCCATAATAAAGGCTTTCCAAGTCCAAGAGTCGCCAAAACAGGAACTATATTTTTGGCCACAAATAACACCTCTCTGAAATTACCTATGCTTTCTCTGTCGTCTATTCTACGGAATCCGGTTATTTCACAAAAATTTTTAGGTAAGTCTTTTTCTGATAATAACTTGAGTATTTTACTTTCTTTTCCAGGAATAATATTGAAGTTCAAAATAATACCATTCACTTCTGCTTTTATAGAAGCGGTTATATTCATTATTTCCATTTTATTTGCCTCCTACTTCCTTATTCCCTCGTTGTTTTCACATTTTTCTCTTCCTAACATTATAGCAAGATAAAATAAAAGGATTTCCTTTTATTTTTATTATATTATAATAATGAAAAAAAACAAAATAAAAAAATGCTTCTTTCAAATTTTTCGCCCAAAAAATAATCCTAAAATTGATGGAGTCGGTGATTGTTCCAAATGCAAACCGGACGAGAATACGAATAAAAAATGTAAAAACTATCAACAAATAGAGATAGAAGGAGACTAAACTTATTATGAAAAAAATTATTTATATTCTTATCTTATCTTTTACTTTCATCTTTGTCGTCGGATGTTCAAATGAGCCATATCAAAGAGATGGGAAGATATGGCCTCATCATGATCCGGGATATATTTCAAAAACAAAATAAAGATTTTTGTTTTGAATTATTTTCATCTATTGTCTACTATGTTATAGAGAAAGTTTTCTAACAAAAGGAGAAAATAATGAAAACACTTTTAGGAATGTTGCTTGCTTTGGTTGCTATTTTGTCTTTGGGGTGTGGAGATGACAGAGGGCATAGGTTTAATCATAGTGGTCCTCTTCATATGGGTCCAAGGCCAGGACCATATTCCCCCGGACCGATGCATCCAGGTCCCGGTGGACCTCAAGGACCACACCGTCCTGATAGTCCTGGAGGACGAAGATAAATAGGAAAATGGTCTAAATGGCTAACGGAAAAGGAGCATCAATCTTTGGTTTTGGTGCTCCTTTTTCGTTTTTACCGATAAGATACATAGTAATAGTTTTACTAACTCGGCAAGTCAGCCGAAAGGAGAAAAGTTCTCATGAAAGCATCAGAAATCAAAGAAGCAGAATTTTATTCAACATTTATCTTCGGCGAACCTTGTGTTATTTTTGTTGTATTTGCTGATTTTCGAGGGGAAAATCCATCAGGAAAGTTTGTATTTTGGAACGTGACAAAAAAGATGCTTGATTCTTTTACTATACTAAGTAGAGATTTTATGAAAAGTTTGGTCCTTATTGAAGATGTAGAAGAACTCAAGCATTATAGAAAAAAAATAATGTTTGATTTTTTCACGGAAAGAAAAAGAACTTTCAGAAGTTTCTCTCTTATACCAATAGCCATAGAAAAGTTTGACGATAATCATGAGAATGAAATAAAAAAAACCGATAATATCATCCTCAAATCGATTTTACAGGAAGAGGAGGACTCACTTTTAGTTCCAGAAAATCGTTTTGATAAAACTTATTTGGCTCTAAAATACCTCATTGAAGTATCAGAAGATTTCCAAATAAACCATGGAAAAGAATTTCATTGTTCTCCAAAACAATATGCTAAAGAGTTTTGTACAATAAGAGCAATGACTTCGAGAAGAGGAGGACATACTTTTGCAATTCTCAAACTGATAAAAGAAAAATTCAATAAAGTTGTCTTTCTAGGAATAAACCAAGATATAAGCGAAATAGTCAAAGATGAAGCCAGAAAACTAGAAACAGAAAATAAAATCTTTTTCGCAACACATAATAATTTTCATGGTTTGGTTGGTGGTAATTTTGAAGCTGTTTTTATAGATTGTTCGTGGTCGTTGTCTAAAAAACAAATAGAAGACATTTATGATGTATTTATTCCGACATTGATTTCTTCTGGTAAACCTTATTTTTTTGTTTTTGTCCAATAATTTTGAAAAGGATTTTTATTTCTAAAACATAATATACAGATATGAGAATAATCAAAACAACAAAATATATTGAAAAATATGCCGAAATGGCAGAGAGGGCCGTTGGAGAAGGAGTTCAAACCTCAGATGTTATTATACTTAGACAATCTATAATAGCTGAATCTGATGCCGTAAACCTTTATGAGCAGTTTGCTCGTTCTACAAGCAACGAAAAATTGAAGAAAGTTCTTCTAAGCGTGGCAAGAGAGGAAAAGGTTCACTCGGCGGAGTTCGAAAAACTCCTATCTGAAATAGATAATGACTTTGACGATACCATTGAAGAAGGAAGCAAAGAAGTAGACGATCAGTAGGATTATTTCACTCTCTTCAAGTATTTAGCGGGTATTTTTCCATAAAAAATAACAGTCTCAGCATCTAGTCCTTGTTCATATTCAGAATAATAGTCCTCTATCCCTAATCTCGATGCTATTGCTTCTTTTAGTTCGGCCTCTTCTATCGGTTCTTCTCTGCCAACAAAAGGCATATAACCATTTCTTTTCATTTGTTCTGCGTTTATTTCTATAACAACCTCATAAGAGTTTTCTGCTATTTCTGCTTGAGGACTTGTAAAAACACTTGGGCCTATATTCCTGTTTGATAGACCTCTTGTTTCATATCTTGGTTCAAGACCTCTCTTTTTTATTATTTCCCAGTTTTCTTCTGTTGTTCCATGGTAAACGAGTCCTGGGTCAGACCAAAAATCAGTATTATGGTCTATCGGTTTTATGTAATCATCGAGTTTACCATAAGTATCTAAATTTTCTATCCATTCTTGAGGTTCATATAAAGAGCTACCTTCCAAAACCATTTTTCCTTTTGGCGTTTCCAAAAGATAAACTACATTATTATTTTCAAAATCTATTTTTTCTGCCTTCAGACCATAATATTTACTCACATTCATCAGCTCGACTTCATTTGAAACAGATTCTAAAGCTTCATCCCACTCCATTTCATCCATATTTTCTACGGGCATATTCCTTTTGGCTCTGTAGTCGCCTATATTTTCCATAAAAGGAAAAGAGTTCTGCTGAAATTGTTGAGACATTTTATACCAGTTCATATTCTTTTGTATTATAATAAAATATAATTTTTCCTTTTGGCGATAAAGCAATAATAAAAAAAGTCATTTTACTTTTTGGAAAAAATTTTTGTACAAATTTTTAGACTTTTTGGGACCCATTTTAGGGCTTTTTAGATTTGTTTTACATTGTTTTCGTGGTGCTTTCTGTGGCAGTTTGAACAAAGGATAATACATTTTGCTATTTCTTCTTCCATTTTCTTTTGAGAAACATCAAGTTGATTGATTTTTGACAAGTCGAATGATTTTTTGTTTTCCTCTATATGGTGGAACTCAAGACATCTGCAATCTGTTTCGAAACAATGACAACATCCTTTTGATGTTTTATATTGGTTTATTTTTTCTCCCCGTTTTATTTTCATTTTTATTTTGCATCTTCTTTTACTAGATATAACATCACCTAGCTTTTTTAGCCGGTTGTTTTTTATTTGTTCTTCATTTTCACTTATGTGAAGTCTATTATGGCAGTTTTGACATAAAACGATACATTTGTCCATTTCTTTTTGTATATTTTCTAATGATCGAACTTTTTTCACCATTTCCGATATGGTTTTTTCTTTTCCTTTTCTGTCTGAATGGTGAAAAACAAGACACCTTGTATCTGCTTCGTCGCATTTTGAACATGGGTGTTTTTCTAAAAATGATTTTATGTATATTCTGAGTTTTTCTCGTCTCTTGTTTTTATTTTCTTTGGCTCGTTCTTTATTTTCTTTGGCTCGTTCTTTATTTTCTTTATTCCATTTTATGGCGAGAAAAGTTTTTTTATTTTTGTAATGTCCGATGTCTAATGTATTATGTTTCATACACTTGTGTTATCGGTATAAAAAGAAAAAACTATTTTAGATTTTAGAAAAATTTGTCCTGTGTGTAAAAAACATTTTGCAGGAGTCCCATCTCAAAATGGGGCCCACCTAGTTCATAAGACCCCCTACTCCCAGGGAATGCCTAAAGCACTTCTACATACCCCTCCCTGCCCTTGCCATAATGAAACAACAGCGGGACACGCCACGCACACCCCTGCCAAAACGGCAGGAGCCGGAGGGGTTTCTCTCCCGCTCCGGCTCGTCTGCCTTGTGCCGTTTGCCCTATACGGGCGTGAGGCAGTAGGTCGCATCGCTGGTCAGACCAGTCCGCCTCTCGGCATTCGCCAGCACCACCTGGCTGCAAGCGGGAGTCTGCTTCCTCTGCGTCATGCGAACCTTTAGCGTGCGGCCACCACTCCCCAGCGTCCGCACGTTCCCGGCGATGGACCGGATACGCTTGATGGCATCGGCCTGCCCGATCATCTCAGCGTCGATTCCGTCTTTGTTATAGGGCTGAAAGTTGTGAGTCTTGTTCGTCATGGTCGTGTTCCTTATGCCACTATTGGCATTGTTGGGCAGGCACTCTATCAGCGGGAGAAGCGATTTTTTCTTTTATTCCAAGAGAAGGGAGGGACGGGCCGACGAAAGCCCGTCCCTCCCAGACCATGAAGTTCTTACACTTCGTCGGCAGCGGGACCGTAGGACTCATCATTGCCCATTCCTGCCGAAGTCAGGGCCGATTCCGCATCGCCGTCCATGCTGTCGTCGTACTCGTTCTCATCGTCCTCATCGTCGCCGTCGTCGTCGTGCGGGTAATCCGTTTCGGGATCGTCCCGGTCGTCGTCGTCGTCGCCCTCGTCGTCGTCCCGGTCGTGGAGGCCCATTTCCTCATCCATCAGCGGGTCGTCGCCCAGCTCGTTCCGATTCTCGATTTCCTGTTCGAGCCACTGGCACTCGCAGCAATCCTCTTGTTCGCACGAGACACACTGTTTCGGCATTTTACTGCTCCTGTCTATTAGCCACTATTGGCATTGTTTCGGACGTTTATCAAGAGCGGGAGTTCGTTATTCTCCGCTTGGCGAATCGTCATTCCACCTGTCGAAGTC
>Ga0172381_10003553_pt1 | contig 16449 bp, 15 predicted proteins | sample Leawel6488metaG_FD_119754 | JGI IMG/M metagenome (GOLD analysis project Ga0172381, IMG submission 119754) | Leachate microbial communities from a municipal landfill in Southern Ontario, Canada - Leachate well 64-88 metaG | ecosystem: Engineered > Solid waste > Landfill > Unclassified | place... | reverse complement strand
CCCTGTGAGTCGATAAGGAGAAATTCGGAAAAATCTTTTGTGGGATGGGTCGAATATATGGGAGATCTGAATCCGGACTTATAAAGAAACGGTACTCTCCCGGTATGGTCTATATGAGCGTGTGTTATAAGAAGAGCGTCGATCTTGGTGGGATCATATGGAAAGGGAGTGTAATTCCCTTCTTCTTCTTTCTTGCTTCCTTGGGTAAGTCCGCAATCTATGAGTATTTTGGTCGTCTCGCCTTTGGCGTTCGGTCTTCCTTCGAGCAGATAATTGGCTCCCGTCACCGCCTGAGCACCTCCGTAAAAATATAATTTCATTATAAATGTCAGTTTATTCGCTTTCGAGCGAAGAAACGCATCCCCGCGAAAGCGGGGACCCATAACTTAACTTTCGACTCCTTCATTATAGTATTTCCGAACAACCGTCACAAAAATCTTAGTCAAATCTCTCTTCTTTCACGTGCTTGTTTATCTCCGCCTTTAACATATCGACGTGGTTTTCATAATCTTCTTTCATTTTTTTCCACATCCCGGAACAACTATCGCATCCTTCGGAATTTTTAATATAATCTTCCATTCTCCAGAGACTGTCCGATATCTCGGATAATTGTTGGACAAGGTCGTGATTGTGATCTTTTAACATGGTTTCTTTTCATTATAACAAACAGTCTTATGGATAAGATTTATGCTTGACAAAACATACTTTGTATTGTTATAAATTACTTATCAGGACCGATTAAAAATTTAATAGGAGGTGCCCTCATGAGAGAAGAAGGCGTCAGTAAATTCACAGTTTATGTTGACGAAGGTTGTGGAGGAGGAGTCAAATATACGACCTGGGCGCACACCCGAAGGCAGGCTGAACAGATAAGCAAAAAAGCCTATCGAATAGCCTACGGTTTTACATCTCAAAAGTTTCTTAGAGCTGAAGCCAAGCCGACCGCCGTCTCCGAAGATGATGAACTGCAAAGCAAATGTTGCGTCATCTATAAAGGCGATCATTTGAGAGTTTCATGAGTAAATGCTCCCTTTTCCGGGAGCATTTTTATCCACGCCTCGCTATTGACAAATTAGTATTTTTATTGTATTATTAAAAGATAGGTTCTTTTCAAAATTCAAAAGAGGAGGTGCGTAGCTATGATGGCTACCTCAAAAAAACGGAAGATAAGTAGAAAAACGATGGATTTTATCGAAGGGACACTATTCATCGTAGGATTGCTCTTGATAGCTTGTGACTCGGAGAATGTATTCTCCTTGCAATTTATCTTGATAAAAGTCCTGGGGTTCGCCTGTTGGCTACCCCTCATCGATTTTGATTGATATCGATCGACCGTTTAAAAAAACCCGCTTAATTGACGGGTTTTTATTTTTTTCAAAAGCTTCTTGAATTGTGAGTTGTGAGTTTGGAGTTTGGAGTTCCCCTGTTTGTGAGTTGTGAGTTAGTGGTTGTGAATTGTGAGTTCTTCTTTTTGTGAGTTGGTAGTTGGTTTATTCTTTGTGAGTTGTTCCGCCATCCGCCAACCGGCGGAGGTGGATTAGTAGCTAACTCAAAGTATTTCTATCCTCCATCGCGCGTATAACCGCCCCCCTGTCAGACCAGGCAAGTTTTTTGCCTTTGGCAAGATGCATATACGGCTCGCTTCCCTTACCGGTTATTATCACGGCGTCCCCTTCCGATGCCGACGAAACCGCCTTATCTATAGCCTCCTGTCTATCCACTATCCTTATAACCTCCTTCCCCGACTGCTCCGCTCCTTTTGCCACCTCTTCCATTATCGCTATCGGGTCCTCATCGTACGGATCTTCATTGGTTACGATTATCTCATCGCAATATCTTGCCGCCACCTCTCCCATTTTCGGTCTTTTCCATACGTCCCTTCCCCCTCCGGCGGAACCGAGAACGCATATCAGTCTTTTATCATTTCCCCCTATCTTCAGCGGTAAAGCCGCCCATTTATATACCTCCTCAAGTGATCCCGGAGTATGGGCATAATCCACCACCACCTTGAACGGCTCCGAAATAACGGTCTCCACTCGTCCCGGAAGTCCTTTGAAATCGATCAATGCTTTTTCCGCGACCTTGGGATCGCATCCGATATTTTCCGCAACCGCCATGGCGGCGGCGTAATTCGCCTTAAGAAAAGCTCCTTTGAAGAAAACTTTATCGTTCCTCCCGGCGGCGTCTTCAAAGTAACCGGCATTTTCATCTTCTTTATTTATGAAGAACGTCTTTCCTTCTTTGGGAGATGAAGCGACATATCTGAAAAAATCGGTTTTAGCCTCTCTGTATTTTTCAAAACCACCATGGGACTCTATATGTTCCGGATGAAGGTTGGTGAATACCGCCGCATCCCACTCGATAAATTCATGCCTGTGTTGAACGATTCCTTGTGAACTGACTTCTATGACCGCGGCTTCGCAGCCTTCCCGTAGAGCGCTCTTTAAGACTTTTTGCATTCTTCCTCTGCCGAGCATGGTATTCCCGGTCGTGTTTTTTGTTTCTCTGTCTCCGATAACTACATGTACGGAAGATATTATTACTGTTTTCTTTCCGCAGGCGTTCAAGGCCGTCGCAATAAGCTCCGTCGTCATCGACTTTCCCTTCGTTCCGGTCACCCCCACCACATAAAGGTCTTTTGATGGGTTTCCATAGAGAGCGTTACTGAAGTAAGCGAGTAGATAGTGATATATATTTTTCAGTCTTTTTATCATTTTTGGTTTTTGGTAGTTATGAGTTGTGAGTTATGAGTTGTGAGTTATCTTCTGGTATTTGAGAGTTGTGAGTTCCCCTATTTGTGAGTTCTTCTCTTGAGAGTTGTGAGTTTATTTTTGTTACTTAATGTATTTCAGCGCTTCCTTGAGTTTATCGTTGGTCGTCTCGGCTTCCTTACTTATTTTCTTTATCGCCTCTTTCACCGCTTCTCTTCTGTAACCCAGTTTTACGAGTGCATCGTAGACATCCTCATCCCATTCGGGAGCCTCACTTCCTCCTTTTATCTTGTCCCTTAACTCTACCACTATTCTTTCCGCCGTCTTTTTGCCTATTCCGAACGATTTCTTCAGAGCCTCTGTCTTGCCTTCTCTTATCGCGGCTTTTATCTGATCGACTTCTCCGAGACCCAATATCCCGAGAGCGGCCTTCGGTCCGACTCCGGAAACCGTATTCAGCATCTCAAACAGCTCTCGTTCTTCTTGTGAAAGAAAGCCATACAGCTCCGTTGTCTCCTCTCTCGAAAAAAGACAGGTGAATATCTTCATTTTTCCGCCGATCACGAGAGACCCCAGGTCTCCGACCGGCATAAACACTTTGTAATATTCTCCTCCCGCTACCGACACTACGGCAAAATTAGGACCAACCTCCTCTATCTCGCCTTTCAAGGCATATATCATATGTTAGAATTATATGATGAACCGAGAAGATTTAGAAAAATATAAGGGAGATCTCGAATCTTTGGAGAAAAGGCTTGAAAAAGAGCTTAAAGAAACCCCTTCAATAATCGATTACGGAGATAATGTCGATCAAGAAGAGGAAGAAGCGGATGAATCAATCGCCGCGGATGAGCAAGCGGGCATAAGGGATGAGATAAGGTCGAGAATCGAAGATGTCAGGGTGGCTTTGAATAAAATGGACTCCGGCAAGTACGGGATCTGCGAAGAATGCGGTAACCCGATAGAAAAGGAAGTGTTGAATATCGTTCCCGAATCAAGACTCTGTAAAACCCACAAACTGGCGAAATAACCGCGTATGACGCGCAATCTTTCAAAGATTTTTTCCGCCGAACTGGAGGGGGTTAAAGCGAAGGTTATAACTATCGAGGTCGACATCAATGTCGGCCTTCATAGTTTTACGATTGTCGGTCTCGCCGACAAAGCTCTTTCGGAAGCTAAAGAAAGAGTGAATGCGGCCTTGAAAAATTCCGGGTTCCGACCGCCAAACAGAGAAAACCGTCGCATTACCGTCAACCTGGCCCCGGCCGACGTTCATAAGGCGGGGTCACAGTATGATCTCGGCATCGCCTTGGGTTATATAACGGCATCCGGAGAGATCAGGCCGAAAAGAACGGATAGCATATTGATAATAGGAGAACTCTCTTTGGATGGCGGAATAAGACCGGTAAAAGGGGCTCTCAACATAACCTCCCTCGCTAAAGAAAAAGGTTTTTCCGAAATATTGGTACCCTCGGATAATGCGCGCGAAGCGGCTTTGATATCGGGCATTCGCGTAATACCGGTAAAAGATCTTGCTGAGGCGGTCCGTCACCTCGAAGGATCCGCCGCAATCCCCGCCGCAAAGGAAGAATTTTCTTTTGTAAATAACAATGATCGCATCTCGATCTCCGACATAAGAGGGCATGAATCCGCCAAACGGGTACTCATGATAGCCGCCGCCGGAGGTCACAACATGTTGATGGTCGGACCTCCGGGATCGGGAAAAACCATGCTTGCGAGAGCCATCAACTCGATCCTTCCTCCGCTCAGTTTAAAGGAGTCGATTGAAGTATCCGAGAATTGGAGTGCGGCGGGCATGCTCTCCGAGAGCACTCCATTCATAGCCAATCGACCATTCAGAGACCCTCACCACACTTCATCTCCCGTCTCCGTTATCGGAGGAGGAACGGTTCCTCGCCCCGGAGAGATAAGCCTCGCCCATAACGGTGTTTTATTTTTCGATGAACTTCCCGAATTTCGTCGAGACGTTCTTGAAGCATTGAGACAACCGATAGAGTCCGGAGAGGTTACCGTTTCAAGAGCCAAAGGTAATGTCCGTTTCCCCGCGAAATTTCAGTTTGTTGCCGCAATGAATCCTTGCCCGTGCGGATATTACGGCGACCCCGAAGTGGAATGTCGATGTGGAGCATATGACATAATCCGCTATCAAAAGAAGATATCCGGACCGCTCCTCGACAGAATGGATATGCAAATAAACGTTCCTCGCATCAAATACGACGAACTGCGTTCCCGGCCTGATTCGAATGCCGACAAATATACGGAAAGGGTCCTCACATCCATGGAATTCGGTCGCGAAAGATTCAAAAAATTCGGCATCGACGCCCGAAGGAACGGTGACCTGACGGCAAAACAATGCGACGAGACAATAACATTGTCTGAAGAAGCCGAAGATTTTCTCAAGAAGATATTCGAAAGGTCCCATCTTTCTTCTCGAAGCTATTACAGACTCCTTAAAGTCTCTCGAACGATAGCCGACATGGATACATCCGACATAGTCGGATCGGATCATGTCGCCGAAGCTTTTCAATACAGACTTCGCACCGACTGAACTGAATAGATCATCCTTCTAAAAATCCGCCTCCACCGGCGGATTGTAAGTTTAGAGTTGTGAGTTGGTAGTTTGGAGTTCCCTCTTGGTAGTTAGTTTTTGTGAGTTGTGAGTTTTTCTAATTGTGAGTTGCCTGCCCTGAGCCTGTCGAAGGGCCTGCCCTGTTTACCCCGTAATCTCTAACGGGGCCTGTCCCATGCGCGGGGAGCCTGCCTGCGGTGAGCTTGTCGAACCGTCGAAGGGTGAATTGGTAGTTGTTCTTTTTGAGAGTTGTTCCGCCAGCCGGCGGATTGTGAGTTTAGAGTTCCCCTGGTTGTGAGTTATTTTTTTGTAGTTATCTCAACGCTATTCCTATCTGACATACGCCTCCGGGCAATATTTCTCCCGACGAACCCGCCATACCTAATTTGTCTCCCACATTGAGGAAATCACCAACAGAAACATTTATCTCCGCAAGGTGCGCGTATACGGTCGCTCGTCCGGAAGCAAAAGCATCCTCCACAGCCACATAACCACCCATTCCCTCATTCCACTTATCCGCCTCCCCGATTGCGACAACCATCCCCGAACGTAATGTTCGAACATCCATTCCGCATGAAGCGTAGAAAAAGTTTTCGTCACCGTATTTCCCTACAAATTGAGCATCAGCGATATCGTAGGTTTGGACATTACCTGAAGTTGGATAAACGCCCGGCATCCCCCCTTCGGCAACCAACATGGATCCCTCTCTCAAGGGAAGTTTTCCACTATCTTTGGTCACTACTGTTAAAACGTTACTTTTCTTCGTTTCCGCTAAAATAACCTGTTTTTCCCTTATAAATCCTTTATTTATAAGCAAAAAATAGGCCGGCAAAGTAAAAATAAACGCCGTGAATATGATTAAGGCGCTCAGAATGGCAAAATATGCTGTTTTTGATAATACTGTACTAATGGCCGGCATCCTACCACACGATCTTAACCCCAAGCAACTTGAAGCTGTTACCGCTCCGAACGGTCCCCTCCTCATCACGGCAGGTGCCGGATCGGGAAAAACAAGGACCCTGACAAGCAGACTATTACACCTCCTGTCCGAAGGCGTACCCGGAAATCAGATAGTCGCCATAACCTTCACCAATAAGGCCGCCGGAGAGATGAAAGAAAGGACCTTATCTCTGATACAAAAGAGTGGCCTACCGATGGAAAATGTTCCCTTTATGGGCACGTTTCATTCTTTCGGCGCCCAGATATTGAGAAGGGAGGCCGGAGAATTCGGACGCACGGGATCATTCAGTATTTTTGATGACAATGATACTTCGAAGCTCGTAAGAAGCCTCTTGAAAGAAGCCGGTTTCGACAAAATAAAATATCACCCGAATATCGTTAAAAAGGCGTTCTCCAAAATGAAAAACGAGCTCTCCGGGGCCGATGGAGCGGAAGACGAGAATATCGAACTCCTATTTGGCAGATATGAACATATCTTAAAAGATCAGAATGCTTTCGATTTCGACGACCTTATAGAAAAAACCGTCCGGCTCGTCCAAATTCCCGAGAAGCTTGGAAAATACCAGAATTTGTTCCGCCATTTTCTCGTTGATGAATATCAGGATATAAACACCGCCCAATACAGCCTTATAAAGATCCTTTCATCAAAAGAAAAAAATCTCAGTGTTGTCGGTGACGATCATCAGAGCATATATGGTTTTCGTTCCGCGGACTTCCGCAACTTCCTTAATTTCGAAAAAGATTATCCCGAAGCTCGAATCATTACGCTCGATCAAAACTATCGCTCCACTAAAAATATTGTGAATGCCTCCTCCGCCGTCATAAGCAATAATAAATATCAACGTCCCAAAACCCTTTGGACCGATAACGAACAAGGTGAGCCCATAAGAGTTTCCGGCTTTGAGAGCGCGGAAGAAGAAGCGGAATGGTTGGCGGAAAGACTGCTCGGAGTGGATAAAGGAAATTCGGCCATTCTCTACAGAACCAACGCCCAGTCCCGTCCAATAGAACAAGCTCTTATATTTGCCGGTATACCTTACTTTATTTTCGGCGGACTCAAATTTTATGACCGTAAAGAAATAAAAGACCTTGTCGCGGCAATAAGATATTCCGTAAACCCGAAGGATGAGTTGAGCAAGGAAAGATTGCTCAAAGAATTCAAGAAAACCAAGGTCAAACCGATAATCGACTCCTTGCCCGAAATGGCGATATCGCTATCTCCGGTGGAATTCATCGGCTTTATTCTCAAAGAAACCGATTATTTTTCTTCCCTTCGTTCGGAAAAGAACTTTGAGGAAAGAATGGAGAATATAAGCGAATTGATATCCTTCGCCGAAGGATTTGAATCTCTCGGAGAGCTGATCGAAAGGATATCCCTTCTTCAGTCGACCGATCAGCCGAAGGGAGACGCCTCCGCTCCGGTCAAGCTTATGACCATCCATATGGCGAAAGGATTGGAATTCGAGAATGTGTTTTTGGTCGGCGCTTCCGAAGGATTGATCCCTCATGAACGGTCGGTATTTAAAGAAGCCGACCTCGAGGAAGAAAGAAGACTCATGTATGTGGCGATGACCCGAGCAAAGAAAAAATTGTTTATATCTTTTTTCAGGAGCGCATCCCGCTTCCTTTATGAGATACCGCCGGAATTGGTCAAGCTGGATAATTTCCGCTACAGGGACGAAGATACGATATACTTGGATTAAAATTAAGATCTTTACTCGAATATCATCCACTGGTCGGCATAGCCGAACTTATCCAAATAATTTTTTTCTTAAAGATTAAAAGGCTGTGGTTTTGAGATTTGAAATAAAAACATGAAAGCCAAAAAATCTCTCGGACAAAATTTTCTTAAAAACGATTCCGTATTGGAAGACATCGCGGAACTCGCGGATATTTCCGAGGAAACGACGGTTTTGGAAATAGGTCCCGGACACGGTGAACTGACCGGATTTTTGGTAAAAAAGAATCCGAAAAGGATCATTGTTATAGAAAAGGATGAAGTGCTGGCGATAAAAATGAGGTCCTCTTTCCCTGAAATAACCGTCATTACAGGTGATGCCCTCGAAATATTGCCCGACCTCGACCTACCTGCCGAGTGGACGCTTATTGGCAATATTCCCTATTACATCACGGGTCACCTGCTTAGAATCCTCCCCGATCTGCCGAGTCCTCCCGCAAAAAGTATTTTACTTGTACAGAAAGAAGTGGCCGAACGCGTCTGCGCCACTCCTCCTGAAGCCAATCTCCTGTCTTCGATGATCCGGGGCTGGGCGGAGCCGGAATATCTGTTCGAAGTCGACCGCAACGAATTTGATCCCGTGCCCGAAGTCGATTCGGCCCTATTTTCCCTTATTAAAAAAGATTCAGTCGCTCCCTCGGGATATTTCGAGACCGTTCGTTCTCTTTTTAAGCAACCGCGCAAGAAGGCCATAAACAACCTCTCCGATTCGCTCAATATTAAAAAAGATGAGGCAATAAGGATATTTTCTGAATGCGATATCTCTCCCGCCGTTCGCCCTCAAGATCTCGATACCGACAATATCCTCTGCATCTCCCGTAAGATAAAAATTTGAAACTGCCTTGTTTTTAAAAAATAATTCGCCTTCGTCGGATGGATGAAGGCGAATTATTTGCAATTCATGATTTGTTATTCGATTTTCGATGGTTATATATAATGTATTTCTTCTCTGAATTTGATATTATTTAACTAATAATATGCTTCGAAAAATTCTCACTATATTTGTCCTTTTTTCGGTCGTAATCGGATCATTCGGTTCACTTGGTAATACAGCTTTTGCAGCCGGGTCGGCCTGCTCCTATCCCGATATGAATGACTCTCGAGACAACACTTCCTGCCCGGCAGGCGAAGCTTGTGTCACAGAATCATCAGAGGGCGTTCTTGACGTTAGTGGCCATTGCGCCACTATCTGCGATCTGGCCAATCTAAAAGATGGTCAATATACTGACTGTCAGGCAGGAGAAAATTGTACTTTTGAGTTAGCAAAACCATCTGGACAGAGAGTTACCGGTATATTTGTATGCGAAGCTACTGATGCAGCTATTCCGGAGTGCAATACGGTCGGGCGAACCAATCAGTGTGCCACGAATGAAATATGTAGCGGAGGACAGTGTGTCACGGTAACCGATTGCACAAACGACGCCAATTGCCCCTCCGGATTTGTTTGCGATAGTGATGAAAGCTATTGCCGTATAGGCTGTCGCTCTACGAGTAATTGTCCCATCGGTAAATATTGTACCGATTCGAAAATATGTCTCGATCTTCCTCCTGAAGATGACGTTAAAACCGGTAATGCCGGCACGGGCGAAGGAGCTTCATGTGACCCTGTTGGAGAATATTGTCAGGATGGATCGGTCTGTCAAAAAACAGGTTGGTGGATATTCGGAAGCAAAAAATGTGTTGCCGTCGATGACGCGGTAAATAAATGTAAGGATGATGAGATATGGTTCACCGAGGTTCAAAATGGATCGAATTTCGGAAGATGTATCAGTATTGAGGAGCTCACCGATAAATATAATTGCGGACCTGGAACCTCCTTCCAATATGACCCGATAAATAATGCCCGCGGATGTTTTCCGACGGAAACCAGTAAGGTTGGCTCCTGTGATTTCAAAACTCTCCAAAACTTTGGAACCCTTAGTAATTATCTCAAGGATATTTTTATACAAGGAGGAATCCTCATAGGGCTAAACACTCTTACCGGAGCTCTGAATGAAGGAGGCCCGGAAATATCATTTTTGGGTATTGGAGGAAAATTACCTGCCGGACTCGTTGAAGGATTGGATGATGTAGCTGATTTTGTTCTTAAAAAATGGTTATCCATAGTTCTTTGGGGATTGGTTGCCACAGTCGGAGTAATGATAGGTGGAGCCATTATCGGTGTCGGCCTCGATATAAATATCAACTATCTCATAGAAAACAATGGGGCTCTTGATGCCGGTTATGGCGTAATATTGTCTCTTGCAAACATAGGCTTTGTCATCGCGATAGTGGTAATGGGCATAATGCTCATCCTACGCAGAAGGGAATGGGATATAGGAAAGGTTCTTCCCCGCTTCGCCTTATCGGTCATTCTGGTTAATTTCGGATTATTCATTGCGGGTATACTTGTCGACTTAAGCTCTGTTCTTATGAAAGGATTTCTTGGAGACAGATGTCTCTGGATAAATCTTTTCAACTCGTTCTCCATCCATAATCTGAATTGGCAATTTGATAAGGCCGGATACCTCAGTATCGCCGGTGCTTTCTCGGGAAGCGGAATATCCAATGCCGTATTCGGGGCACTGCTTAATAATCTATCGCTTATTTTTGCCACCATTTTCTCCGCTGTAGGCGCCCTTACGACACTTGCTGTCGCCTTCTTCCTCATCATCAGATATGTAGCCATTACCATTCTCCTTGTATTTATGCCTCTCGCTTGGCTCGGACTCGCCGTTCCCAAGTTGAAGATCGGCAAATTCGGCAACCCTTGGAAATTCTGGTGGGATCAATTTATGCAGTGGTTGATATTCGGTCCGATCATCGCCTTCTTCCTTTATCTCGGCTCATCCCTTACTACCGGAATAGCCACCTTGCAACAACCCACCGGTGGATCCTATCCCCTCGCCGGATTACTTCAAGTAATCGTGGCCCTGGTCATCAGCGCCGGAGGTCTGTTCGTCGCCAAAAGCATGAGTGTTCTCGGAAGCGGCCTTATAACCGCCGGTGTCGGTTGGGCAGTCGGTCTTGGTACGGGCTTGATCGGTAAAGCGAGAAATCCCGCATTAAGAGGGCAGCTCTCGGCCGAACAACAAGCCGCGGCACTCAGAGAGAAGGGAGATATCAAAGGCGCAAAGAAATTGGAAAGAAAAGCTCGTCTTATGGGAGGTCTCGGTCAAGTTGTTCAGTCCCCCGCCTTCGGCGGAATGGGTAAGACATTTGGTGTTCCGATCAAGACTCAAAAGCCTATGACTACTGCGGAATTCAAGGAAAAGGGAATATCCGAAGCCGCCAAAGACCTGGCGGGAATGAGCAATGCTGAAAAAGCGCAAGAATTCGATAGACTCACCAAATTCTCCGGCAAGGAAGAAAGAAGGATGGCTATACTTAAAGATCTCCAGAAATCAAAGAAACTCGGACTTATAAAAGAAACTTCGAGTGCGATGGAACGACTTGATCAGCTTAAGATGATGGGAGAAAATCCCGGCGATTACGAAGTTGGTTTCGGAATGGACAAAGCAAGCTACTCCGCCCTCCAGAAGTTCAGACAAGCCACAGACGATGATACAAAGGCTCAAGCCCGCGAAGAATTATCAGGATCGCTTACTAAATTCTATAGCGGTCTCTCCAAGAAGGATTTTGGCAATCTCCCTATGAACGATATCTATGGAGATAAGCCGATATCCGGAATGAACGAAGAAGAATTCAAGGAATTCCGTAAAGCAACAACCAAAGCCGTCCTCGCGAATCCCGGTGATATAAACCGAGTTGCTCCCAACATAAAATCCAAGAACTACGATACATTCTTTACTTCGGTGGTCAGTGAAGCTTTAAGCGATACGATAGTCGATAAAGATACGGCGAAAAAGATCGATGAATTAAGAAAGCAAAAAGCCACTGTCGAATCCGCACTTAAGGCTCAGGTTGAGCAAGGCAAAGCCAAGTTTGATAAGATGGAAAGCGATTTGACTGATCTAAACTCCCAGATAGCCGACTTCAACAGAAAGTCCACTTCGCCTGATGATAAATTCCGCATTGAATATATTCGGATGGAAGAAAAGAAAAAGAATCTGGAAAATCAGCTCCAAAGCAGATTTGATGCCGCCTTGGATGAACAAAGAAGGAATGCTCTAAAGGAAGTCTCCAAGATAGAAAAGGGTATAAGGGATCTCGGCTCTCAAGGGAACATAACCAAGGAGGAATTCTTAAATAATGTCTCCCAAGATGGAAAGATAGTTGATAAAGGAAAAGTTATGGATCATCTCAAAAACGAGAACAGTAACGTCTATAAAGCCTTTTCCAAGACAGTTGCCATGAGAGAAACGGGAATCAATCCGTCTGAACCCGAGCCAACCTCATGACCGAAAGATAAATTATAAAAAATGCCCCTTAATGATTAAGGGCATTTTTTATTAAGACCGCCCGTTCTGCTAAAATATATGTCATATGCTTCACATTCCTCAAGAAAAAATATCTGAACGTTGGGATAATCTCCCTCAGCCTCTTCGCGAAGCTATATTCTCCGAAGAGAATGGTGCGATCATTGAAACGGTTGCTCAAAAAAACAACCTGGATGAAAATAAAGAAAAACTTCTCGCCTTACTTGTGGGAGACGTTCTGAGGGGTTTTATAAACTATGATCTTTTTATGAAAATGTCTAAAGAAGATCTTTCCATAGACGATGAAAAAAATCAGACTATCTTCCGAGAAATAAAATCCAAGATCTTCGATCCCTTAGAAAAAGATATTGTGGGAGCGTATCATCCTCTCGAGGAATATAAGATATTAAAAAATACAACATCAACCTCACTTGAGGAAACTGAAAAAAAGTTATCTGAGGTTTCAGAAATAAAAATAGCTCAGCCGAATGACCTCTTAAAAGAAAGTATTCCTCAAGTATCGACCACTCCTTCTCAAGAAACTGACTCGGGAGTCGTTATTCCGACTCCCGCTTCCCCTATCTCGCCACAACCCGACGTTGCCGAAAAAATACCTACCCCCTTGGAATCTCCTGAAAAAATAACCCCTTCAGTGATGATTACTCCTGATTTTGAAAAAATTTCCGATGTTCCGCCTCCTTCACCGTTTATGATCCATGAAGAAACTGCTCCTCAAAAAGCCGTATCGGAAAATAATAATGGCAGCCCGCTCCGACCGATGTTCTATGCGGGCGAGCCGGAAATGGAAGAAAAAGCGGCCTTCACCAAGCTTGAATTCGGAAAAACCGACACAAATAAGAAGGTTGATCCGGATAATATAGTGGATCTCAAAGATTTGCCTTTATAAGCCGCTTATGGCTTACTTAAACTTCAGGATAATATGCAGTTTCAAATCCCTCAGTTCGAAACAGAAAATAAGATTTTAGGGCCTTTTAACATCGTTCAGTTTGCAGTTCTTGCCGTTGCGATAGTGATATCAATATTGCTTTTCGCCGTACTTGAGGCATGGCTCTGGGTGATGATATCTTCGATTCTTGTAGGCTCTTCTTTAGCTTTTGCTTTGGCAAAAGTAAATGGACGATCGATGATATTTTTTGTTCCTGCGGCATTTAATTATCTATGGTCACCGAAAACACTGGCCCTTAAACCAAGAGCGGCGGTCACCGGTATTAAACACATCGAGCCTCTAAGAACCCTTAAAAAATTCGAGGTACCTACGACTGTTACTCCCACGATTCCCGCCAAGCTCATTCCCGAAAAGAGAAAAGGGTCTATGCTTCAAGATCTCTTTAATAAAATAACCACGACATCTTCTCCCATTCCCCAAAGAGAAGAAAGTCTAAAGCAAGCTTCGGGATCAAAATGGCAGGATAAATACGAATTTATTCAAAAACCTACCGGAGAGACCATTATTGCCAGAAGAGTCGATTACAGATAAAAGAAATTAAATGCCTACATCCGACCCCATCGGTTCCACGGAAACGATAGTTGATATAAAAGATATACGGAATAATACCGTTTTTTTAAAGAACGGTGGAATGAGAAAAGTCATAATGGTAGCCGGAATAAACCTCGATCTTAAATCAGATGAGGAACAAAATTCCGTGATGTCATCTTTCCAAAATCTCCTCAATTCTCTCGATTTTTCCGTTCAGTTCAGTATTCACTCTCGCAGATTGGCGATAAGAGAATATCTCGAGAACATGAAAAGCAAGATGGCTTCCGAAGAAAATCCGCTGATAAAAGGTCAATTTTCCGAATATATAGCTTTTGTAGAAAATCTCGTCTCTCAAAATGCGATCGTTGAAAAAAGCTTCTTTGTGACCGTGCCTTTTGACTCGATTACGCTTTCTAATTTTGGAAAAAGGAAGAAAGAGGAAGAAGAAAGAGTGGCAAATATGTCCGTTGAAGATCTGATGCAGTATGCCGAAAAGCTTAATTTCAGGACGGAGCAGGTATTACAAGGTTTAAGACAAGTGGGTTTAAGAGCCGTCGTATTGAACGATCCGGAACTCAAAGAACTTTGTCGTAACTTTTATAATCCAAAGACTACGGAAAAAGAATCCGTTCCTGAAAATACTCCTTTAGCTTCTAAAAATATCGAGATAAAACCGAACTACATCAAAGTAAATGACAAATTTGCTAAAAGTTTTTTTGTATCCAATTATCCGAGATATTTGGCGGCAAGCTGGCTTGATCCGATAATCAATCTTCCAGAATTGATGGATATATCGATACATGTATCCCCCATCGATACCGGCATAGCCCTTAAAAATCTTATGAAAAAGACCGCCTATTTATCAGCGGCCATCACTGAAAGAGAAGAAAAAGGATTAGTAAGGGATCCGGGGCTCGAAACTGCCCTTGTTGATACCGAATCTTTGAGAGATACTCTTCAACAAACACGTGAAAGACTGTTTTCCATCAGCCTTTATTACACCATATATGCAGACAGCGTGGATGACATACAAAAGATCGACTATCAAATATCATCCACTTTTGAGAGATCCCTTGTTACCGTTAAGTCTCCGATGTTTGAACAAGTAAAACTTTGGCAATCGGTGGGACCTTTTGCACAAAATGATATGGATGTCACTTTTGCAATGAATACCGGGCCGGCGTCGGCATTCTTTCCATTTATATCACCTGATCTTACATCTGACGAAGGCATTCTCTATGGACTCAATCTTCATAATAATACTCTTGTTATATTCGATCGATTCGATCTCGAAAATCATAATTCCGTCATATTCGCAAAATCCGGCTCCGGTAAATCATATGCAGCCAAACTGGAGCTTTTAAGATCGATAATGACGGGAACGGATGTTCTCATTATCGACCCGGAAAACGAATATCAAGCCCTTGCCGAAGCTGTGGGTGGAGCGGTATTCAAAATATCCCTTACGTCCAAAGACAGCATCAATCCCTTTGATATACCAATAGTTCCCGAAGGTGAAGATGAATCGGAAATTCTCCAATCGCATATCGCCGGATTAACCGGACTAGTTAAACTCATGGTCGGAGAAGTGACTCCCGGAGAAGAAGGCATTCTCGATAGAGCCATCAACGAAACCTACGCCGCAAGGGATATATCCCCCGGACGGGACTTTAAAGGTATCGAGCCTCCTCTTCTTGAAGACCTGGAAGACATTTTACGCAACATGGAAGGAGGTAAAAGCCTCGCGGACAGACTTTATCGTTTTACTAAAGGCAGTTACGCGGGATTCACGAACCGCAAGACCAATGTCGATGTTCGAAATAAGGTTATAGTCTTTTCCATAAGAGACCTCGAGGAAGAACTTCGCCCCATAGCGATGTACATCATATTGAACTATGTCTGGAATATCGTCCGCTCGGAATTAAAACGGCGAATAATGGTTGTAGATGAAGCGTGGCTTATGATGAAATATAACGATTCAGCCGCCTTTTTGTTCAATCTTGTCCGCAGAGCAAGAAAATATTATCTCGGGATCACGACCATTACCCAGGATGTCGATGATTTTTTGAGCTCTCCTTACGGAAGACCGGTAATAACCAACTCCGCGTTGCAGCTACTTCTCAAACAATCCCCCGCTACTATAGACACCGTGGCAAAAGCGTTCAATCTTACAGATGTTGAAAAAAATTATCTTATAGAGGTCAATGTCGGACAAGGATTGATGCTCATGGGACAAAAACATGTAGCCGTACAGATAATTGCGTCCGGATTTGAACATAATATAATAACCACCAACCCTGAAGAATTACTTGCTAAAAGAGATGTTTTGAATGAAGATAATTCTCAGCATGAATCCGACACTGGCAGCGACAACAACATCGGTTAGAGATTCCGGTATAGTCCGCGGATTAAACGAAACTCTTAGTTTTGCCGGGGGGTTGTCTAATATACTTATATTCGGTCTCGGTATCGGAGCTGCCTTGGCTCTCGGCACCATAATATATGCCGGAGTATTATGGAGCACCTCCGGAGATAATCCATCAAAACAAAAAGAGGCGAGGGAGTGGATCTGGGCAGCCGTGAAAGGGCTTGGG
>Ga0172381_10003552_pt1 | contig 16449 bp, 29 predicted proteins | sample Leawel6488metaG_FD_119754 | JGI IMG/M metagenome (GOLD analysis project Ga0172381, IMG submission 119754) | Leachate microbial communities from a municipal landfill in Southern Ontario, Canada - Leachate well 64-88 metaG | ecosystem: Engineered > Solid waste > Landfill > Unclassified | place... | reverse complement strand
GATTAAGAGAAAAGTTTGAAAAACAAAATTTACCGACTTTTTCGTTTAATGATTCTTTAGGGATTTCTCATAAACATTCTTTTTCAAATACAATAGAACATTATTTAGACACTGATATTAATTCAATTCATGAATATAGATATAATGATGAAGTTATCGCATATCATTTAAGTCACGGTTGTCATGAATTGGAAAATTCTTTTCCTTCAATGAGTGATAGAGAAAAAATTTGTAATTCAAAATGGGATCAGATAAGAAAAGAATATTCAGATTATTTTTTCAATCTAATCAAGGAGTAAAAATGAGAATACATTTGCATTGTCCAGTAAAAAATGACGAAAGAATTCTTCCATATTTTTTTAGACATTACGATAAATATGTAGAAAAGTATTTTTTTTATTATAATATTTTTTCAAAAGACAGAACTTTAGATATATTGAAATCTCACTCAAATGTAACAATAATAAATGACAATTCTAAAAAATTAGATGAGAGATACTTAAAAGAATTAAAATGTACAACATGGAAAAATTATACAAATATCGAAAACTGCGATTGGGTAATCATTTGCGATACAGATGAGTTTTTATATAATGAAGATTTAATAGAATTATTAAAAAAATATGATAGAGAAAAGATAACGTTTCCAAAAGTAAAAGGATATCAAATGTATTGTGATTCTTTCCCAGATGATAATTGCGAAAAACAGATTTATGAATTAATAAAAAAAGGAATAGAAGCGAAAAATTATGATAAGTTTGCAATTTTTAAACCAAATATATTTCCAAATTATTCATTTGGGTGTCATTTTGCTAATCCTGTTGGAGTTGGGTTAAATATCAATAGTGAACCTGAAATAAAATTATTACATTATAAAATATTTGGTAAAGAGTTTGTAAGTAAAATGATGGAAAGGCAAAATGATTTGAGTGAGTTTAATAAATCACAAGGGATGGGAGTTTACTCATTAGATCCAAACCATAAATTTAATCCACAAAAAGAATATGAATATGTAAGAGACAATTGTAAGGAAGTGATATGATTGTAAGTAGAATATATGGAGGCATAGGTAATCAGCTATTTCAATATTCATTTGGTTTATCTCAAGCCAAAAGATTAAAAACTGAATTATTACTTGATACATATATTTTAGATAAGAATCCATTTAACTATACACCATATAAGTGTGAGCTATTTAATTTTGAAGGAATTGATGAAGAAGCAGTAAGCAACAAGGATTATCCAGGTTTAAAATTAATTGAAGAAGATAAACTAAAAAACATTCATGCAATACAAGATGGTTCCTTACTAGATGGCTATTGGCAAAATGAACAATATTTTGAAAATATAAAAGATGAACTAAGAAAAAAAATAAAGGTTAAAAAAGAAATATCAATAAAAACAGTTGAATACCGAGATAGAGGTATTGGATTTCCTAATGAAAATACTATTTCTATTCATGTTAGGCGTGGTGACTATTTAAATGGTGATTATTTTGTTGATTTAAGCAAGACAGATTATTATAAGAAATCTGTAGAAAAAATTTTACAACTTATAGCAAATGACAATTCTATCATTGAAAGACCAACATTTTTTATTTTTTCAAATGATATCAAATGGGCTAGTGATTATTTTAAATGGCTTCCAGGAATGAATACAAGTTTTATAAATAATAATACAATAAATGATTTATATTTGATGAGTCAATGTAGATGTAATATAACAGCAAATTCAACTTATAGTTGGTGGGCTGCTTGGTTGAATGATAACACAAACAAGATTGTAATCCAGCCAAAAAATTGGTACAAAAATAAATGTATTGAGAGTTTAAAGCTGCAAGGAAGTGTAGTTTTATGAAGAAAAATAGTACAATTCTTGTTACAGGATCATCAGGAATGGTCGGATCGCAGCTTGTAAAAAAGATGAAAGAATTGGGGTATAAAAATTTACTAACACCCACAAGCAAAGAGTTAAATTTAAAAAATCAAGCACTTACAAGTTTTTATTTTTTACAAAAAAAACCTGAATATGTTTTTCACTTGGCAGCAAAAGTAGGAGGAATTCAAGCTAACATAGACAATCCAGTTTCTTTTTTAGAAGACAACCTATTGATCAATATAAATCTATTTAAGTTTTGCTACTTACATAATGTAAAAAAAGTTTTGTATTTAGGATCTAGTTGTATTTATCCAAAAGAGTGTAAACAGCCTATGAAAGAAGAATATCTGTTAAGTGGTAAGCTTGAAGATACAAATGAAGGTTATGCGTTAGCTAAAATTATTGGGTTAAAGTTAGCAAAATATTATTATCAAGAGTTTGGTTTAAAAACAGTATGTTTGATGCCTTCAAATATATATGGAACAAATGACAACTACAATATAAAAAAATCTCACGTCATGGCAGCACTTATAAAGAAATTTGTTGATGCTAGAGATGAAAATAAAAAGACTGTTACACTTTGGGGAGATGGCTCTTCAAGAAGAGAATTTATACATGTAGATGACATTGTAAATGCAATATTATATATGTTTAAAAAAGTTAATAATCCAGAAATAATAAATATCGGAACAGGTGTTGATTGTACAATAAAAGATTTGGCTAATGTTGTAGCATATTATTGTAACTATAAAGGTAAAATAATTTGGGATAAGACAAAACCAAATGGAATGAGACAAAAATTACTTGATATTTCAAAAATGAAAGAACTTGGTTTTAAATCAAAAAATGGAATGTTAGAAAAAATTTCAAAAACAATAAAAGAATATGAAAAAATGAAGGTAGGTGAGAAATAAATGGAAAAAAAGTTGTATGTTGGGGGTCTTCCCTACTCTACAACTGATGAGAGTCTTCGAAACGAATTTGAAAAGACTGGAAATGTTTTATCTGCAAAAGTAATTATTGATAGAGAAACTAATCGCAGTAAAGGATTTGGGTTTGTAGAAATGGAATCAGTTGAAAGTGCTCAAAAAGCTATTGAAATGTTCAACGGCAAAGAACTTGGAGGCCGCATTGTTAAAGTCAATGAAGCTCGTCAAAGATCTGCTGTTATAAGATAGATTTTAACACTGGGCATCTTAATTGGTGCCCAGTCATTAAGGAATTTATGGAAAATTTAATAAAAACAAAATACACTATATTGAGACGTTTTCTTGCAAAAATAGGATATAAATTACCAATTGAGGGTATGACATCAATAGAATTAGATAATTTTATACATGATTGGGACTTGTTAACAACAAAATATGAACAAAGTTATGAATTTAAAGTCAAACAATTTAAAGTAGGAAGTAAAATATGATTCCATTAATGAAGAATGCATTTTCAAATGAAAAAGAAACTTGTAATAAGTTGGCAGAATTTTTAAAGAAAGCTCCAAAATTATCAATGGGAAGTTATTGTGAAGAGTTTGAAAAAGAATTTTCACAATGGCAAGGTAGAAAATATTCAATTCTTGTAAATAGTGGGGGAAGCGCAAATTTTTTATTAATGCAAGTGTTAAAAAATATTGGTAAAATTAAGAAAGGTGACAATATAGGTTTTAGTTCATTGACATGGGCAACAAATGTAATGCCAATCATTCAACATGGAATGAATCCAATACCAATTGATTGTGATATTAATACTTTAAATGTTATGTCAAAAAGCCTCGAGGAAGCAATATTCAAGTATAATTTAAAGGCATTTTTTGCTACAAATGTCTTAGGTTTTTCTGGAGATTTAGAAAAAATAAGATCAATATGCGATAGATATGGAATTTTATTTATTGAAGATAATTGCGAAGCATTAGGTACAATACTAACTTCAAATGGTGCGGGTGGTGGTGGATCAAAAACAGGTAACTTTGGAGTTGCAAGCACGTTTAGTTTTTTTGTTGCTCATCACATGTCAACAATTGAGGGTGGAATGATATGCACAGATGATGATGAAATTGCAATGAATTTGATTATGAGTCGAGCAAATGGTTGGGATAGAAACTTGCCAAAAATTGCTCAAGAAATTATGAGAAATAAATATAAAATAGAATCTGAATTTAAATCAAAATATACTTTTTATGATATTGGAATGAATGTCCGTCCAACTGAAATAACAGGTTTTCTTGGTTGTGAACAGATGAATACTCTTAATGATAATTTGGTAATAAGAGATAGAAATTTTAAAGAAATCAATGAAATGATAAAAAACAATAAAGAATTGATGAATATTTGTCTTGACTATTTAAGCTTCATTCCTGCATTTTCAATTCCTATAATAGTCAAATATCATGATTTGAAAGAAAAGTATTTTAATAGATTTAAAGACAAAGTAGAAATAAGGCCGATTATAGCTGGTAATATTACAAAAAATCAACCTTTTTGGAAGAAATATATTAAAAAAGACTATAACTTAGAAATAACAGACTATATTGATCAGAATGGATTTTATTTTACAAATGACCCAGCATTAACACGAGAAGATTTAAATGTTATAAAGGAGCTATTGAAGTGAAAATAGAAAATTTTATAAAAGAAAATACAGTTGAGAAAGCAAGCAAAATGTTGGAAGAGGTTAAAACAAAATATAAACTCAAACAAGTTAAGTCTTCAAACATTAAAGCAATAGGATATAAAAAAGAACTTAAAGAACTATTTGTTTTATTTGTAAATAATGGTTTCTATAAATATGTTCCAGTAGAAGAAGAAATATATGATTCATTTTTTAAATCTGAATCAATAGGGAAATTTTTCTTTTCTTATATAAAATCAAATACATTATATAAATATGAAAAACTAAAAGTAGAAAGTGATAACATTGAAATAGAGGAAAATAAATGAGAAAAAAAGTATTATGGGGTATGGTTAATTATAAGTGTGAAGCATATATCCCAACACAACTAAAAATGTCATATGAGTTTAATGATGAAAAAGATTTTGACTTTATAATTGTTGACAACAATCCAATCTTTGATGAAGGATATTGGAAAGAAATTAAAAAAGTTTATTCAAATTTAGTAGTAATACCTCACGTACCCATAAATGTCAACAGAACAAGTGGAGAACATGGTTCAGGATTAGACGTTATATTAAATTATGCAAGAGAAAATAATTACGAATATTTATTAGTAAACGATCCAGACTTCTTTTGGGTGCAGAAAAATATATTAAAATATTTTCTTGCAGAATTTAGTACACGAGATATTGTTTGTATTGGTGCCCCATATACAATTCCTTTGCAGCACTTTGATTATAATACACCTTGTGCTTTTGGTTCAATATATACAATGAAGTTTTTAGAGGGAATAAAGTTTTCTTGTGATAAAGATCAACATAATGTTGTAATAGGTGGCAAAGATGTCGGATGGGAAATAAGACAAAAAATTGCTTTGACTAATGCAAAACATTTAACATTTATACAAAAAGATGTTCCAGCAAGTGAGTTTGTTGGAGGGAGTCATCAGACAGGAATGAACTATTCTTGGCAAGCTCTTTTAAAAGAATATTTTCTTTGGAATAAAAGAATTTCATATCACCTTCATCGAGGAAGTTTTAGTTCTCATTTAAATAATTATTCTAAAGACAATTGGAGATCAGATAGAAGTATTGATACAGAACAAGCTCCAGAATTGTGGACTAATACACGAAGAGCATATTGCGCTAAGTACTATGAGGAAATTAAGAATAGCAAAGGGATGATGTAATGTTTTCATTGAGAGCTATTGAAGAAGAAGATTTAGAATTTATTAGAGAGATAAGAAATGATAAAGATTTATATCAATTTTTAGGTACATTTGAAATTATATCTAAAAGAAAACAAATAAAATGGTTTGAATCTCTTCAAAATGACGATTCAAAAATGTATCTAATTTTTGAAAAATATGGATTTGATGAAGAAGAAAAAAAACAAAATCCTCTTCCAAATATACGAAAAAAACTAGGTTATGTTAGAGTCACACAAATAGATAAAATAAATATGAGTATTTGCGTAGGTGGAGATATTCAAAAGGGCTATAGGGGAAAAGGCTATGGCAAAGAGATGTATAAGTTGATATTTGATCTCTGTTTTAACAAGCTAAATATGAATCGCGTGTGGCTTTTTGTTTTAGAAAACAATGAAAGAGCAATTAACTTATATACAAAAATGGGATTTAAAGAAGAAGGACGTCAACGAAAAGCAATATTTAAAAATGGAAACTATTTTGATTATGTAATGATGTCTATTTTAAAAGATGAGTACAAATTATAATAATGTAGTTAATAAGGAGAAATATGACACATATTGTAGACAGTGACGGAAATATTATAGTAGATTGGAAAACAGGTGATAAAGAAGGAGATAGAGTGTACTTGTTTAAAGCATATAGAGATGCTCTTAAATCAATAAAAGAATATTGTGAATCTCCCGAATCAAATGGACAAGGTGTTTTAAATATTCTCGATCAGTGGAATATTAAAGAATTAGATATCGATGATTTTCCAAGAATTTCAATTAATTATCCAAAAAAATAAAAAGGAGAAATCAAATGGATATAGTAAATATATTGATAGCAGTTGCAGTAATAGCAGGTGGTGTAGCAACAGGATATTTTGAAGCAAGTACTGAACTTATTACTTCAGGAATTATAATTGTTTCTGGTGTAGTGTTGTTTTTTAAAGAGCTATTTGCAAAGAAAAAATAAAGGAGAAAAAGTATGGTTTGTGGTCTTGACATCGGCACATTTAATATTATTTCATCAAGAAGAGATAAAGATAGAAATATTTTTAGGAAAGATAAAGATATTTTTGTAGAACTTCCTTCTGAATCAGGTGATGCTAAAGCGTTCCTTGACATGGCGGGTGCTAAACTTGTTACAATTGATGATAAGAACTATGTTGTTGGTGAAGAGTCAGTAAATTTTGCTTCATTTTTAGGACAAGAATATAAACGACCTCTTAAAGGTGGTTTGATTAATCCTGATGAAGATGAATTGGCAATACAAATCTTAGATGTTATCATAAAGGGAGTTCTTGGTGAACCTAAAGAACAAAATGAAAAATGCGTTTTTTGTGTGCCAGCAGAACCTATTGATGAAAAAAGAAACGTTACATATCATCAAAAGACTTTAGAGTATATTATTAAGAGACATGGTTTTGTACCTAAAGCAATAAATGAGGCATTGGCAATTATATATGCTGAATTACAAAAAAATCAACTTACAGGAATTGGGTTGTCGTTTGGTGCAGGTATGACAAATTTTGCTATGAGCTTTAAAGGATTCCCTGTATTTTCGTTTTCTATTGCAAGAGGTGGAGATTGGTTAGACAATCAAGTGCGTCAAGCTACAGGAAAGACATCTGCTGAATGTAATATGATTAAAGAAAGTGAATTAGATCTCTCTGTCGATTCTGAAAATAGAATTTGTAGATATTACAAAATGTATTATGAAGAGTTGATTGATTATTTAATTTTAAATATTGTCAAAAAGTTTGAAAATACAAAAACAATACCTCCAACATTAAATGCAAAAAATAAAACAGCTGAATCAATTCCAATTGTTTTGGCAGGTGGAACATCTAGTCCAAAGGGTTTCGCAGAAATGTTTAGAGATAGAGTTGAAAAATCAAATTTTCCATTTAAAGTAGATAGTATTATTGTAACTCAGGATCCTCTATATTCAGTAGCAAAGGGATTACTACAATACGCATTAAACAGTTAGTTTAAGTTTTAATAAAATCTTCATATAATACATCATCAAGGTGTAGGAGAAGAAGATGTATTTTGAAATACCGTTACCTAAAGATATAGAAATGGGTCAGATTGTTTTTCTTGTAAAAGAACTTGATCAATGGGTAATTGATTATGAGTTTGAACCAAAGAAATGGTTAATAAAACTTATTACTATACCTTCTAATGAAAAAATCATTAGAGAGCTTGTTAAGAAACATGCTAAGATTTTGGTAGAATCAAGAAGAAATAAAGTTTTATGAAAAAATCTACAATAGAAAGACTTCATAGAATTATAGGGAAGCTTGAATCATTACAGCATTCCGATAAAGATTTACATTCATATGACATAAATCATCCAAAACATGAGCTTATGGATATATTAAGAAAAATAGAGGAACAATATGACAGTCAAAAAAATAAAAATGGATTATAATGTAGAAAAAAGTGACATTCCCAATGACTGTATTAACTATGATACAGTTACACAAAATTGTAGAAGTGGATGTCCAACAAATAATATAATGCCAGATACAAGATGTTTATTTATAAATAAGCAAAATAATTGCAAATGTTATAGAAAATTTGGACTTTAAATTACTATAATAATATGAAAGAGGATTTATGACAAGTGAAGCAAAAAGTAGAAGAGCTAAAAAATCTCAAGATAAAAAGAAAAATGCAAATGAAAATTTTTCAGCAAAAGTGAAGGAAAAACTTACAGAAGAAACATTAGAAGTAGCATGGGTACTTCCAGTTGTAAAATGTGGTACAAAGAAATTTGAATTGAGACTTAATAGATGCACACAATTTCCAAGAGGATATTATGAACTTGTTAGTGCAAATGACGCTAAAGAAGCAAAATATATGTTGTATGAAAAGTTGATTCAAAGTTTAGTTTAAGTTTTACAAATTTCTTCATATAAATAAATATGAAAAGCTTAAAACAACTTGTACTCGAATATAAAAGAAATCCAGCAAAAATCGATAAAGAGATCGAAGAAGCTGAAAAGAAAATTATAAAACCTGTAAAAAAGAAAATTAAGCCTTTGTATCACATTCAGAAATCTAATCCAGTACCAGTTTATGACATTAAGGATGTTCCAAGAAAAATTCACCATAAGTATATAAGAACTTTAGGTTTAGAAGAAAAATCTAAATTAAAAGGTGATATAGTTCAGCTTTTCAAAAATACAATAAATGGAAAGCGTTTTGGTGTGAAGATTAATATACTATAATAAATATATGAAAAAATTTATAATACAACGATTTAAAAAAGATGGAACTGAAGTTGCATCTTTCAAAGTTAATAATGGAGTTTGGGTTGAACCACACTCACAAGAAGAATTTGATAAAAACACTATTCAAAACAAAATTAATAAAGAAAATGGAATAAAAGAAAGATTTATCTATTATCCTGGTACTAAAATACCACATATACATTATATGGAAATAAAAAAGAAAGACTCTAATTCTTATATAGGAGGAGCTCCTCCTCCTTGGACGATTTCCACAACAATAACTGTAAATCAAGAGCTTCTCAATACAGAAAATTTATATGAAAAATTAGAAAAAGCTAAAAAAGAAAACGATCAAGAACAGATAAAGTTTTTAACTCGACCATTAGTTTCTTGGACTTGCCCTAGTACAGGATTGAGAAAATCTTTATATGCTCAGTCAGTTACAATTTCAAACAGAAATGATAAGTCAGATTTTGTTTATGAAAATGTGGAAAGATTTGAAAAATCAATTAAAAAAATTGAAGAGATATATTTAAATGAAAGAATAAATTCAAAACGTGGTGTTAGTGCACTGATAAATCTACTTTCAAGTAAAATGGCATTTCGTGTGGGTAATCAAACAGATAAAAAAAATACAGGAATTGGTGTTACAACATTTAGAAATGAAAATGTATACTTCGATGAAAAAGCAACAATTCATTTTAAATTTAAAGGTAAAAAGGGTGTAAGTTGGCATAAAAAATTAACACCAAAAACTGAAATAGAAAAATGTATTCACTATGACTTAGTAGTTCTTAAAGACAAAAATAAAGATTTTTTATTTATGTATAAAGATGAACGAGTAAATAGTGGAGACGTAAATGAATTATTTCGTGAAGTGTTTGAAGTAAAAAAAGAAGAACTTGAATATTTAAGTTTCCATAGCTGGAGACATTTTTTGGCCTCTGTTAATTTTTTAAAACATATTAAAAAACTAAATCTTGAAAAACAATTTAAGAAAATTGATGAAAAGCAAGATATAAATATGAATCTTAAAAAGGCAAGACTTTTAAATAAAGAAGTTAATCAAATATTTAAAGATGTAGCTCCAATTTTAAATGATACACCGGGCGTCGTAAAATCTACGTACTCTGGTGGTAAGATCTTTAAAGAACTTTATGACAAAAATGGAATAGAATTTGATGAGAAAAAGAGATCATGGTGTAAAGATTCTTATTCTCATGAAATTGAAGCAGAAAAACAAAGAAGAGAACAAAGAAAGTTGGAAAAATCAAAATGAAAAAAGATAATAAAGTAGTAGAAAAACTTATTGATATTATAGTTGAAAATCACGATATAAATTTTGAAGATATAGACCAACACGACTATTTTGAAGATAAGAGAGTTCCTGGACAGTATGCAATAAGACTTTTTATCGCTAAAGATTCAATAGACTTTGCAGTTCGACATGCACAAATTGGAAAACCATTTAACATAAAGAAAGATGTAGTTGAAGCTAATTTTATTTCATGGCCTCCTCAGAGTATTGAATTTAATGAAATATTTGAATTTTGTGATCATAAAAACAAAAGTGAACAATATAAAGAATAAAAAATTAACAAATATTTGTAAAAACTCTCATCATAAAAAGATAATTCAAAAATTATTCAATCCCAATAATAGCTGTTGGGATTGTTTATTAGTGTCAAATATGACTCTTGAAGATGCATGTAGATTTTCAAACATAGACATTGATAAGATAATTTCTCAAATTTCATAAAAAGCTTATAAATTATAATAATGTAAGTCTAGAATAGACTCTAAAATTACATTTCCAAAGGAAAATATATGTATAAGTTACCTATCGAGAAATCGCTTGATGATTCTTTTTGGAATCAAGGTGATTGGAACAAAAAAGGTCAACCTGAAGTTGACCTAGAACAGTTAAAAATTGGTATAAAGATCGAATATGAACACACGAATGATCAAAAGATAGCAGAAAGAATTGCACTAGATCATCTGAGCGAAATTTCAGACTATTATGACAGATTGGTAAAAATGGAAAAAGAAGCTAAAGAGCAAGATAAGAAATTATAAATAAGGGTGATTAAGTTGGAAAAGAACAAAGTCATTTTGTGGCGCGCAGACAGTGCCGGATGTGGGTGGGCTCGTATCGACCTTATCTCAAAATATCTTAATAGAAAATATTCTGATATTTTTAATACTGAACCAAGTCAAGTGATGAATCCACAAGATTGGGTTACGTTTGATGACAAAGGGGTAGTTAAAGAAATAAAATATAAATTAGCTGTATTGCAAAGGCAATATGGTACTCCCAATTTGCAAAATATGTTTTTTTTACAAGACAAACTAAAAGTACCATGTATTTATGAAATAGATGATTTTTTACATGGAGTTCATAGACTTTCATCTGCACACTACGCATATAATACTGAAACTCAAAAAGATAGATTTGCAAATATAGATTCTTTTTTACAAAAATCAACTGCTGTCACAGTGACAACTGAATATTTAAAAAAAATGTATAGTAAATATAATAAGGAAATATATGTTCTTCCCAACAGCATTGACTTTGAAATCTATCAAGATACTATTCTCACTCTTCGAGAGATAGAGAGATTAAAACATAAACAAAATGGAGAAATTTGGTTAGGTTGGGCAGGGTCAAACACTCATTTACCAGATTTACTTCAAGCAAAAGATGCAGTAATTCAGATATTAAGAGATTTCCCACAAGTCAAGCTTGCTCTTGGTGGATGGGATGGTTCTTTTCATGATAAAGAAGGTAATATCATTGCTCACGAACTAAATCCATGGAAGGATATTCCAGCAAATAGAAAAGTAGTTATTCCGTGGGCAACTGATATGAAAGACTATCCTAAGATGTTAATTAATTTTGACATCGGGATAGCACCATTGGAAGATAATACATTCAATCGATGTAAGAGTAATATAAAATTTTTAGAATACTCTGCATGTGGTGTTCCTGTTATTGCTTCTGATGTAGATCCTTATTCAAATACAATAACAGAAGGAGAAACAGGTCTTTTAGTTAAGACTAAAGGTTGCGTGTTTTCTGACTGGTATAAAAAAATTAAACGTTTAGTTTTAGATGAACAATTAAGATTAAAATTAGCAGAAAATGCTACATCTCTTGTAAAAAGAGGTTTTAACATTGAAAAAAACATCGATCAATGGAAAGATGTCTATTTGGATATAATTCGTAGAGGAGTAAACAAATGAAAATGCCTATAGAAAAGTCAAGAACTTTAGGTTCTCTAAATAAAAAAGGAAGAAAAATCAAAGATATTTTAATTACTGTGAATTCTACAGGACCAGATTTTGGAAAATATCCAATTGGTAATAAAGAGTTGACTAGTGAAATAAAAAATTTAGAACAAGAAGGAAAAATAAAATTTAATTCATATACTGGTTTGTGGGAAAAATAATTAAACTTTCCTGTTGAAAAAGCAAACAATCAGTCTCAGCACTTACGCACATCTAAGTAAAAAGAAATATTAAATGATGACAAGACAAAGTCAAACAATAACACAGTGTTAGAAGTCAATGAAGTAGAAAATCAAGACGATAAATATTTTAAGGAGTAATAATGCCTTTTCAGTCAAAACAACAAGCAAAATTTGCATTTGCTACAAAACAATCTTGGGCTAAAGAGTGGGCTGATAAAACAAATTTTTCAAAACTTCCCAAGAAAAAAAAGAAAAAATCTATTTCTAAAATGCCTATTGAAAAAGCAATAGGTACAACTTCTGGTGGAACTGGTGTTATAGCAGTTGGTATGGGGTCATATCCTAAAGTTAAAAATAAAAAAAGGAAAAATAAATGAAACTTCCTATTGAAAAATCAAGAACAATTGGTGCAAAAGATAAACAAAAAAGAAAACAAAGAATTAAGAAAGAAACTTTTGATTTACAGAATGCTGATAGAGCATTTAATGTAAATTCTATAACTGATATTTTTCCTAAAGAAAAACTTACAAAAAATGATATATTAATTACAAAAATTGAACCCAATATGATAAACAAATATACTTATTCTGGAATAGACATTAATGATCCCAAAATTCAAAGTGGGTGGAGAGTTACAGGGAAAAACAAAGATGGAGAAGAGATATCTTTTATCGATGAAAAATCTAATCCAAAAAATAAAATTGGTCAAATAGGTTTTGCAAGATATCTAGGTAATAGACATGAGTTTGAAACATACAATCACTATAATTCTCCATTAACTAGAAAGTCAACAAACAAGCTACCCATCGAAAAATCAAAAGGCCCATGGAAAAAAGGCAAAAAAGACTTATTGGATAGATTAAGTTCAATAAATAAAAAACTTCATCATTTAACTCCAGGGACTTCTGAAGCAAGACAAGCTATTGCAGAAAAACGCTCATATGAACAAAGATTAAAAAAAATAGAAAATAACTTAAATCAAGGAACAAAAAGCTCTTATAAGCAAATAAAAAATGAAACAAAAGAAGACAATAAAATAGAATTTCCTAAAGAAGAATTCAATGTTCCAAGTTTTATGAATCCTCCTAAGAAAAAGTTACCAAAAAAGATTTAAAAAAAGAAAAGTGATAAAGTTTGCCAATACAAATAAAACTGTCTGAAACAGACAATAAAAAACAACTATTAGATTCTTTCAACTTTCTATCAAATGAGCTATCAAAGATTGCAAAAACAAATGTTGATATGAATCCTGTTAATCTTGAAGAGTTTCTTTATAGTGAAGATTATATGAAACTTCCTAAATTATCACAAGTGCAGTTAGATTTTTTAAAATATGCAGATGATGATGACCCTAACACAAATGAATTATTAGAATTTATATTGGTTTGGGGTAAAGGTGGAGGAAAAGATTGGTTGACTTCAATCTTTTTTTCAAGAAGAGGATATAAACTTCTTTGTAGAGCTAACCCACAAGCTTTTTTTGGCTTACCTGAAGGTGAACCAATTGATTTCTTAAATGTAGCAGTATCTGCTGATCAGGCTAAAGATGTTTTTTTTAATAAACTCACAAATATGATTAAGCTAGCTGGTCCATTAGCATTTAAACAATTTGGTTTTGATCCTGATAAAGATATTTTAGATTCAAAAATAATTTTTCCCAAAAATATACGACTTTTTTCTGGACATTCTGAGATGGATTCTATGGAAGGTAAAAATTTATATGCAGCTGTAATGGATGAAGCTTCTGCATTTAAAACTGAAGCAGAATTAAGCGGTAAAGGTCCTAGAGCAAAACGATCTGCAACAGCAATTTATAAATTTCTATCATCATCAATAAGATCTCGCTTTCCAAAAGTAGGCAAACTTGTTTTAATTAGTTATCCTAGATTTAAAGATGATTTCATTTTACAAAGATATGAAGCAGGTAAGAAAGATCCACAAACATATACAAGCTTTGGAGCGACGTGGCAGATTAATCCTTTAAGAACTCAAGTTGATTTTGACAAAGATTATAGAGACAACCCTGAACAAGCAAGATCAATGTATGAATGTATACCTCCAAATGCAGATGATCCTTTTATAAGAGAACAAGAAAAGATTTTAAAAATAATTGATTCAACAGCTAAACCACCATATGATATATGGGGCAATTATTATCCTGATTTTAGAGGTAAACCTTTCAAATACACAATTGGTTTAGATTTATCTTTATCTGGTGATAGAACAGGTTTCAGTATGTGTCACAGAGAACACAAAAATGGTAAAGAGATTGTAGTAATAGATTTACTAAAAGTTTGGGAAGCTGAAAAAGGTAAAGAAATAGACTTAGATTCGATTTATAAAGAGATTTTATTTTTAAGATCTCGTGGTTTTAATATTTCAGGAATTTATCGTGACCAGTTTCAAAGTGCATTGATGGCTCAATTACTTCAAAAAGAAAATTTTTATGTTGAAAGTATAAGTATAGAGTCTAAACTAGAACACTGGAATTCATTGAAAGCTTTAATTTATAATGAAGAGTTGAAAGTTTACAAATCAGAAAATTCTGATTTGTTGATAGAAGAGCTACAAGGGTTAAGCTTAATCAACGGAATTAAAGTAGATCACAAGGGAAATCTTAGCACGAAAGATTTAACAGACAGTTTAGTTAGAGCAATATATGGTATTACAAGTAGCAACTCAAGCGGTGAATTTATTTTTAAATTAGCATAAAAAGGAAGTAGGTAAAGAAAGTGTATAGCGAAGAAATGATTTTTGATATAGAAAAAATATCAGATAAGATATTAGAACATATAGAAGAATTAATGATTGAAAAGATAAGTGTCGCTAATGATTATTCAATTGTAAAAGAACAGTTTGGAAAAGTAAAAGATGTTCAAAGAAAATTAAAATTAGATTCTTTAGATTTTGTATTTGTATACGAAAATAAGAAATCTTATGTTACATTTGACTCAGAAACTTATAAATTAGAAATTGGAGAAATTTATAATAGAATAAATCACAAAATGTGTTTATCGAAAAAAATTCCAACATTTTTTAGAAGTACAGATGGAAATGTTCCAGCATTTCATCTCCCCGGGAATTTTAACATCTGGTTCCTTGAGTCAAAAAATTTTACATCTTCGAATATAAAACCATATGTAGTTGTAGATCTTGAAGCTGGTGTTTTTACATATTTGAAAAACTCATTTGACAAGAAAGAGACTAAAGATTTATATAATGAAATGAAATATACTTTTGTTAACTGTAATGATTATTTTTCTTATGATAAACATGTCAATAATACGTATGGAAATAAATAAAAAAAGGAATAGAAGAATGGAAGTACAAGCAGAAAATCAACCGAAACAGAAAAAAGAAATTAAAATTGAAAATAAAGAAGAAGCAATAAAATCTTTAGAAGCTCTTCATATTACTGTATATAATAGAATGAAAGGTAAAGGTTTAAGTATTATTGAAAATTTAGCAAATGATAGTGATGAGTTAAAAATTAATAAAGATTTATATATACAATATATAACATCAATATCTAATGATATTTCTAATACAATTAAACGTGCTATGGAGTATTTGAAGTAGTTTAAGTTTTGCGTATTTCTTCATATAGATAAATGTGAAACAACTATATTATTATTTAAAATATCATTCAAACACAAGCAAATGTAAAAAATACAAACCTCATGTACCAGAACATTGTTTGAAGTTTTCTAATGAAAAAGAAGCAGTTAAGTTTGCAAAGAAAATTTCAAGAAAATTTAATATAAATAGTTATTTATATTTCGATAAAAAATATTTAAGAGTGATTTATGAAAAATAAATCAAGATTTGTCTATAATCAAAGTGGAGTAAAAAGTTCATGTGATTGTTACAGGAATATAAATGGAATACACTATGAATGTTGGACTTCAGACAATGCACGATTTAATGAGTTTATAGTATTAGCTAAAAAAGAAAAACTAAAATACAAGATAATTAAGTATGATTTATTTATAGAAAGACCTGAGAGAGAAACAAGTTTTTGGAAGTATGTAAAATGAAAAACAAAACTACAAAACAAATGT
>Ga0172381_10003551_pt1 | contig 16454 bp, 38 predicted proteins | sample Leawel6488metaG_FD_119754 | JGI IMG/M metagenome (GOLD analysis project Ga0172381, IMG submission 119754) | Leachate microbial communities from a municipal landfill in Southern Ontario, Canada - Leachate well 64-88 metaG | ecosystem: Engineered > Solid waste > Landfill > Unclassified | place... | reverse complement strand
TGTATTTAATTTTGCCCAGTTGGTAAGACTTGCAGATAACAAACTCTTCATATGTTTAACTGAGTATTCATAAATTCTAATAAATTGGTTCGCGGCTTGAACAGGGCGCCCAATTTCACTCAAATATTCTAAATATTTCTGTTCAGGCTTCCATTTATCTCGCTGGCGTTTTAAAATTTCCCCCAGTTTAATAACTCCTTGCAGAAAATCCTGCGAAACATGCTCCTCCATTTGTTTATACTCTAAAATATCGGCTGTAAATTCTGATACTGTGAGTTTTTTAGACATTTTTTGGTTGTTATATAATAAGGTTATCAGCATTCTTTTTTAAATTACACAACGCTTTTTCACGTTTATTTATAGGCTCTAGTTCGTTCAATGCAATACCCGCATCTCTAACAATATTGGCCAAAATATTTTTCCCTATTTTTGAAGTAAAAAACACTCTTAACATATTGTATGGTTATCTAATATGTGCTACACGTTTAGAACATGTATTTTTAAGCTGGCATTTGGAACAGTTATGTAAATTTGGAACATATATTCCCATTTTGTTTAACTCCTCTATATCAGTAGCAATACCTAGCAATTTATTAATGGTGTCCTCGTTAGGAATAAAACACCTTTGATGACAAATTTTTTCTCCCCTAGGCATTACACAAAAACATACACGTTTTTCTTTTTGTTTAAATAGTTTTCTTGCTGCAACGGCATATAAGTTACCCTGAATACTGTCCGTAATTTTTTTATCCGTATAGTCTAGCTTCCACTGTTTTCCTACAGTCTTATAATCAATTATTTCGTAGTCTTCTGTAACTAAATCAAAAAAGCCCTTTATAGTAATTGGATACTTGGACAATGTTATCTCAAATTTTTCTTCAATTAGTAACGGCTTAATACATGGGGCAATATTTTCTAAGTAATACGACAAAGACATTTCTGCTGACATTCTAAATGTAGAGGCTAACGCAGAGTCAATTCTAATCCTTTCTTGGGCTGCGTTTTTTAATAAAAACTCATCAAATAACTCCATACATCTTTCTATATTGTAATCACTGCCCGTAGCTTTTTTTGTCTTGTTATTCTCGGCTAAAACTTGGTGCACTGTAGTCCCATATATCATGTAGGCATTCGGCTCTACCTTATTAGCCTCGTCTACATATATTGACTTATACCACAACGGGCAAAAGGTGTATTGCTGGATTTGTGAGCTACTTATGTATCCTAATTTTTTTGACATATTTATAATATAATATTTTTCTATTTTGCTGAAAGCACTATTTTTAATTCGTTTTTTAGTCTTTTGCTTACCATTAAAATTTGCTTAAACTCTGCACATCTTGGTGATGTAGCCCATTCCCGTTTCATATTAGTTAAGTCCATACTGTCTTGTGGTATTCTAAAAATAAATACGCATCTGTTTAAATCCACATCAATTTTCTTAACTTCAAATAAGTCTACCTTATTAAAACTTAAAAAAACGGCTAAACTAAAATCCTCTGTGGCAAAATAATTTTCTATTTCATCTTCCATATATACGATTTTATGTATTATTATCTCTTACTCTACTCTTATTTTTCTCTAAACAAAATCTTAATATCATTATCATTCCAAACATAAATATTACCAAACTCAGCTTTTACAAAAACTTTATTATCTTCATACACTATTTTACCTATAACTTCCTTTCCTGTAGTCAGGTCTAAAACCTTAACCTCGTCCCCTAGCTTTATCATTTTGCTGTCGTTGTCCCTACGTTGAATGTAAGCGTTTTTCATTTTAAAAATTGTTATTTGAAATATTTTGCACACTTCGCTGGAACTTCTGTAATAGGCTTATTGCTGTATTGAAACTGGCATTGTCCTTCAACTTTTTGTTTTATTGCTACAGTGTAACAACCTCCATTTGTGCGTTCTAATACACTTACTATTGCCGATAACACAAATAGCAATACCACCCCTCCAATTATTATAATTCTTAAATGCTTCATGGCTTCCACAAATTATTATAATCATACTTTTCTGTCGCTTCCATTTTATCCATTAAACCCTCGGCATACAAGAATTTTTTAAACCCGTCTATTCTTTTTACTAAGTCAGCATACTTTTTACTGGAATCGCTTAATCCTTGTTTTACACTTGCATCCGTAATTACATCTATATAATACAGACATATTTTCAGCATCTCGTATGCCATTTCGGCTACTGATAACGGGGGCATTGCCCTTAAAACTACGCCCTTAGCCTCTAAAAAAGCCTTGTGAAGTATAACCGTATCAGGCTTATCCAAATTACATTCCCCTTCGTATTGTATTACTAACTGTCTAATCATATATTATTTTGTTGGTGTTAAAGTCTTTTCCCACACAAAGTGGTTCTTAATAATTTTATCTCGCTCCCATTTTGTGTCTACTGCATAGAATATTTTTAAACCTTGTGCCTTATATAAATTGCAACATTCTTTTAACTGGTATAAAGGCTCAGTAAAAAACTTTTCGTTTAGTATATCTTTGTGCACCGTATTCACCCCGCAATATCCGTAGTCGTATGTGCCGTTTTTATTGGGTCCCATTTTTCTATCGTGTGTAATAATTCCATTTTCGCCTTTTAATAAAACTAAAAAGTTGTTGTCTTGCCCACATATATCCCATGCCATATCCATTATGGCTTTTTGACGCTCACTATGTAGACCATTTAACTGAAGCCTCTCAACATCAACTATTGGTGTCTGAATGGAATCTACAACCTCTTTCCAATATGGTTGTGTTGTGTTTATTTGTGCCGCTACCAGTAAAGCTAGTAACATATTTTTATTGTTTAAAATATAAAGCTCCCGTGGAGTATATAAAACAAAATCCTACAATAATCAATAATACCACAACAACTCTTAAAATGACATACACCACTTTATCTACCAACTCTATTTTTCGTAGTTGTTCGTGTGTTATTTGAAAATCATCTATTGAGCCTGTTTTTCTTTTTTTCATGGTATTGCGGACTGAAAATTAAATACATAAGCGGGCGGTAACTGGTTGATATTAAGCCTTCGGGTAAATACGGTGCCCTCCCAGACAGTCGCATTTTTCTTTCAAACATTTACTACAGATTCTACCATATTCGAGGCGTAATAATTTTACACACTCTGTGACGATATGTTCTGCACCTGTCCCTCTGCCGTGATATGGAGACGTTACCAGAAATCGGTGTGAAAAACTTCCGTCCTTTTCCTCATCTTCCGTATGCCCGTATTCAAACCTAACTTCTTTGAATACATCTGCGTAAAAGTCTAAAGTTTCTACCAATTTCTGTGCCAACTCCTCTATGGACACCCCAGCACATTCTGGAATATCTATCTTGGCGTTTGTTAAGCGGTATTTTTCTGTTCCCTTAAACCCTAGTTGCTTTAAGGTGTATCCAAATGCCTTAGCTAGCTTAGAAGCAAATGACGGGGCTACAATACTTCTACTGTATTCCAACATCATTGCTAGAGCTTTTTGCTTTGTCATAATTTTGTGGTTTAAGATTATACCGCCCACTTATCTATCTAATTTTCAAATGTCATTTATATATTGTTACACCTACATTATATATTATCTTTGTTTCTTTGTAAATATGTATTTTTGTAACTGTATTGTGTTTTACACAAATTATATTCTCTTGATAGTTCTTTTTAACATACTAATTAAAGTTGTAGGCAGGGTGCGTAGCTCTCTTACTACAATATGCTTTGGGTAATAATTTTCAACGTCTTTGCTGTTTATTCCTATTCCAATACAAGTGCTTATTTTAGACGCTTTATTTACTTCGTGTTTCAAATTAAAATCAGTATACTTTTTATATTTACCTCGTAGTCGTTTAGCTTCTTTCGGGTCTCTAATAGGGATATCTGAGTTGTCAGGCTGTCCGTCTGATAACACTAATAACACTTTATTTCCTTCTGCTATACTTAGTCTATAATTTGCCCAATTTACCGCATATCCGTCGTTATTATCCCCAGCATCTCCTACGCTAGCTTGCCCCTCCATAAGCATAATATTCTTTTTTACAACCATATTAAAATTTTGTGTGTATGTTTTGTATACCCTAAAGGTTTTATTAAACCCTAAAATTTCAAACGGTATTTTTAAGCTGTGTAAAACTTCCGCCAGTAATACTGTAGCACAAACCGCATAATACATTTTTGACCCCACCCCAATCCCCATACTCCCACTTTCATCTACTAGTAAACATACGGAATAGTCTTTGTCTTGACGTTCAACTTTTCGTTTAAATAGCTTCATATTATTACATCTCCATTCATACAAATTTTTGCCATTTAATTTACCGCTTAAAAACCCCCCTCCCCAGCGAGTAACTTTATTATCCCTTAAAATACTCTTTAATCGAGCTGAAAAGCTCGGAATATCAGCCTTAATTTCGTTATAATAATCTATATAATCCCTCTGTTTTTTGGCTATAGTCATTACTGAAGGCGACATATACTTTGAATAGGTTTCGTCTAGCCCTTCTGGTGAACCTGCCCTATCTATAATCTCGGATTTTGTTTCATCAAACATAGTTGGTGCTTCTGTAGAGATTTCCGCCTCATAATCTCCCCCCATAATTTCAACTAAATCTCTAATATCCTTTGACCTTGTTTCTTTTAATAATTCTTCTATCCTTTCTTTACCCGTTTTTATTTTTTCTTCGGGACTTTTCTCCTCCTCTTCTTTCTCTCCTTTCTCCTCTTTCTTTTCCTCTTTTTTACCTTTCATTTCAACTCCCTTCCCTTTCTCACTTTCCTCTGATTCTTCTTTATCCCCCTCCTCTGGGCTACCCCCCTCGCCACTCTCGTCTGGTTTTTCTTTATCAATTAGGGGCATTATTTTTTCTACAATACCACTTGATACCAAATACGAGGCTAACTCTTTTGTGCTTTTGGATAAAAAAGCCCCCTTAAATAATTCTTCGGTTTCTGTGTATGCAGTTTTTACCCTGTCAGAATTAAACACAATATCTACCCCATATGCACTATTGATTACATTCAATAAGTAATTAAAAATATCAGGCACGTTCTCTGCCGCAGGTATTGAACTTGTGTATGCACATAACGCTTTAAACATATCCCAAGTCCCTGGGTATGCACGCATTACATTTAATTCTATTCTGATATCCTCAAACGAGTTTAGTATCAAATGAAATGTAGAGTCACTTAATTTTTCTGTGTATTCTTTAGAAACAACATTCGTTGAATACAGAGCATGCCCTATTTCATGAAATAATAACCCCGCGCATTCTTTTGCAGGTAACCTTGATACAGAAAATGCCCCTGTCGTGCTGTAAGTTATCTGCCGTGTTACTACATTACATGCCCAAGATTTCCCTGGTGTTACTGTGGTCTGGAGCTTAACTATAGTCTGGGCTAACTTACTCAATTTTCTATTTATCTGCCTATAAATATCGGCAACCTCTAAACTGGTTTTTACTGTTTCTTTAAATAGTGAATTAAACATATTTTATACTATTGCAGTATCAATTTTAGGAATTATAACGGGCTCTAACAACTCTGGTTTTGCGGAATAAACCCCATATTCCTTATGGATAACAGCTTCCTTAAGAACTTCATATGCCTTTTCCATTTCCTCTTTAACTAATTTTTTTGTCTTTTCCTTTTTTGTAGCAGTCGTTGGGGTTGTTACTCCCCATACCCCTTTCCCAAAATCTACGTATGGTGCTGCTTCCTCTGACTTTTTACTGGATTTTAAATCCGCAAGTAATTTTTCGGTGCCTTCTATTAAAGGTGCCACTTTTTTATGTAACTTGTCTTTCTCTTTATGATATTCAAAAGTTTCATTTTCTCTAAAGAATGCATCTAAAGATGTATCTAATTTTGCGTCCTCTCTCTCAGCTTCACTACACTTATTTAAAATAGAAACTTTAGCCGCTTGCTTAATCCCTAATGTTTTTGCAAGTCTAGCCCATGAAATTAACTGCCTTGTTGAACAGGTAAACATTATTACTCCCGAATTATTTGCATCTCTAATAATATTAGCAAATCTTACCATACGTTTTAAAAGTGGGTCTTTTACCCCTCCGTCAGTCCCAAAGTCAGGACTTATTCCTGTCTTTTTTGTTAAAATTCTTATTTCTGTAGCTTCGTCTAAGTAATTAAAATTTACCTTCTGGAATCTATCCATTAACGCCTTATTGACCTCTTTGGTGCCTGCATACTCGTCCGTTGGATTAATCGCCGCAAAGAGCCTAAAATCGGGGTGTTTTTCGATTATTTCTTGGTCTTTGTCGTCCAATACCAGACAGGCGTCGTCGTCCATAATAATATGTAACAATGCGGTAACATCTCCTGCGGACATATTTAGCTCGTCTAATAGTAACCAATACCCATTACGCATACAATCCGCTAAAACCCCATACACCCAATAAGTCCCTTCTTTATTTAATAACCACCTACCATTAAAACTCTCTACCGTTGTTTGCCCATTAATTTGCAACCTTCTGTATGAGTTATTTGTGCATTTTGCTAACCATTTAATTGAGGCGGTTTTACCTACCCCAGTTGGACCTTCTAATAAAACGGGCATATTCTCTTTTATACAGCCCATTATATTTTTTATATTCTCTGTATCCACTGCCCCAATATCAAATATATCTTCTTTTGGGACAAATGGTGTTACTTTTGTGTTGAGGGGTAACTCAATACCCTCAAATAGAAATGAGTCTGCCATAATAATATTTATAATATAATATTTTGCTTATACATATGTGTCGCTCGCCCCTGCTCCGTTCTCTTCTAAAGGAGAATCTTCCCCCATATATTCAACACTATCAGAAAATAATTTTACATCCCCTCTCTCACTCATTAAAACTTTAATTCTAGTCTGTATTACCTCTAAAATACTATTTGTAGCTCTCCAAAGGTAAAGCGATTTTTCGTGGAATTCTTCCAGAAAAGCATACTTAACTTTATCTTGAAATATAATTCTATTTATTTGCCCTTTAATATAATCCACTGTAGCTGGTTTTTTGTGCTCAGACATATAGGCGGATACAATCTGTGGGTATAAATTTCCCTTTCGTAGCTTTATATAGGCTTCAACAATACGCATATTTCTGCCTCCTTTAGCTATAATATCGGACAACGAGCTTTTTAAAATAGCTAGTGAACCCGCAATTCTACTTAATTCCTGCGCAGTGTATTCCTTGAAATCTTTACTATGGGCTCCCTGCCCCTTCAAATCACCAATTAATGATTTTAAACTATCCATAATAGCAATATCCTCAGCAGAAATTTCGGACTTATTAATGCCTTCAAGCACTTCTTGAACAACATCCTTAACTGTTTTTCTTACTGGTTCTTTTGGAGTATCTTCCATATAAAATGCGTTTTAAGTTTAATAATCTAAGTCTGATATACTTGATTTTCCTGTAGCAAACTCTTGTGCTTCAACCTCGGCATGTATTCCGTAAAGACTAACCATATTTAGAACCGCCCTACAATATGCTCTTTTGTCTGCCATTGCTAATCTATACTTACTATCAACACTACCATACGGGTCGTATCTCCTAGTCTTGTCTTTGTCTTCAACTATTTTTCCAGTATTAAATTCACATGCTTCGCCTGAGCCCCTTCTCCAATTATCAGGGTCAGAATCCCCCTTGAACCCCACCCAAATATTTATTCCGTGTTGTTGCTTGTTCCCCTTTGTTGGCTGAATTGAAACCTCAAATTTCTTCTCTACAATGCCTTCCTTTTCTGCAATTTTTCGGATACCAACAAGCCCAATTATTTTTATCCCCCCCGTGCTCCACATATCATCTGGACTCACTACCTCAGATAAAACTACCTCTTTGGCGACTCCTTCTCTAGTCACCGAATAACATGGAACCTTTTCCGTTACTTCTTCTGCCATTGTTGTTTTGAGTTATTTAATTTTTAAACTTAAAATATCAATTTATTCAGTTTCAAAAACTTAATGAGCTCTCCTCCTTCCACCCTAATTTTACGATTTTGTGCCCACGGTTTTTCTCTATTTACCCCCACAGACTTAATTTTATACCTTGTGGTTGTAGTTACTAATTTTGTTTCTCTGCCAGATACCTTATCCGTGTTTTCTATCACCTCTGTTACTAAGCTATAGATACCACTATAACTTTTTAAAAAAGGGATAAATTGTTCGTCTAAAATTTCTTGGACTGAGTAACTTTTTAGTGCATCAATTCGTGGTTTGTGTTCTACTTTTGTCATATAATTAAATTATGTTGTATGCTTGGTTGCATTATATTTGATTCTTTGTATTTTTGCAAGTTTATTCTTGCACTTTATCATAATATAAATCTGAAAATTTTACCCCCATACGGGCTGCTATTTTTTCTACATAATATTGAATAGCCCTAAATGGACAAAACTTTTCCCCTATTAAATTTGACTTATAATAAATTCTAAATCGGTAACTTTGTCGTTTCATCTTCTGTATAGGTTAAAGGCTTCATCTGTGCAGGGAACAAAACTTCGTATTAAACTTGGGTCGTATAATTTAGCCCCCGCTCTAGCTATCATCTGGTTACTAACTTCTAGGTGGCACTGGCAGTTAAAATAATCGGCAATACATAGGTTTGCGTCCATAGAGTGATATATTGCCCAATCGTGATACCCTTTGCCTCTTACAGCCACCCACTTAACTTTGGTATGTTTACCATCAACCTCTAAGGACCCCCCCTCAGACACCAACGTAGCGTCATTAAACCATGGGTGCACTATCAATCCTACACCGTAGGCAAATATCTGGTCTGGGGTCATTTTTTTTAGTAATTCTACTGTAATCATTTTATTCTAATTCGGTGTTAAATAATTTTGCAATAATAATTTTTCCTACCTGTTCGTGAATTTTATCGCTTCTGTCTTCAAATACTTTTACCATTTCTACCGCCTTTTTGTTTCTCATATCCGCAGTCACTTTAACTGCTACATTCATTCTATGCCCTACGGGCTCCTTTTTAGTGCTCTCTAGAAGTGTGCACTCCACATTAACTGTAATTAGTTTTTTCATTTTATTGGGTTTAAATAATAATTAAAATCCTGCATATTCTATTTCCTCACAGCACCTCTCGCCCATTTCCTCTGCGTCAGCTCTCAATTCCTGTTGCACGTCTGTGTATATTTTATCGCATGTAATACACATTCCAAAATCCATTATATAAGCTACCTCATAATCCTTACAATAATCTCTGTTACACTCGGGGCATCTAACTACTTTTGTTTTTTGTTCTGTTGTTTCTAGAATTGTTTTGTCTAGGTGGTTCAATACCATTTGAGCTTGTTTCATAGGGGGTTGAGATTAAATAATAAATAACTATTTTTTTACCATATAAATGGTGTATTGAGTTTTTCCTATTACTTTTGTAAATATATAGTTGTCAATGTTATCAGCTATCTGTGGGTCTTTTACAAATTTTTGAATAACCCGTATTACTTTTGCATCATTTATATCGTCTTCGTCTAAAGCATATCCTCTATTTTTACTACTCCAGTCTTTATTCTGTGATGTGTAATAGTATACCCCCGCACATCCGCACATACACATGTGAGGTTTTCCTACATAGACTGAGGATACTTTGTTTACATCTATAGTTATAATTTGAGGTGCCATTTGTGCTGTGATGTTGTTCATAAGGTTGTTTATTGTGCGGTTTGTCATTTTGTTTGTTGTTAGTGATTGTTACAATTACATTGTATATGTTCTTTGTTTCTTTGTAAATATGTTTCTATGTTTCTTTGTTGATTTATATACAAAATGTGTTCTTGTTTTTAACCAAATATTCTTTCATTTTCTATCCCCCACCTAACCATATCAAAACTATCTATAGAGCAACTACTTTCTTTTATACACCTAGGTTTACAGCAGTGCATAAATATTATAAAAGCGGAAGCTCTCATTGTTATATTTATATGCCTTTGTATGTTTTCTATTATGTTCATCTTTTTTGTTGTTTAGATTATTTAACAACTTCATTGTATAGTATCTTTGTTTCTTTGTAAATATGTTTCTTTGTATCTATGTTGTGTTTTACACAACTTATGTTCTCTTGTTTCTATCTATAATACCGATAGTCTTTAACAATTTTTTTATTAAACCTATGTGCTATATAACACTTATGACTACAGTATTTTTGTTCAATAGATTTTGCTTTTCCTTTTCCGTAGATGTGAAATACTTTATCACAACACAAACAATACTTTCTTCCGTTATTCATGCCTTTCCATTGAGCATACTCTTGTCTACAAACAGACGAGCAGTATTTTTTTCTTCGCGCTCTATTCTGCGTTACTAAATCCCCACACCACATACATTCTAAAACATCAGGGCGAAATTTATACCCGATATTTCTGCATTTCATTGAACAATATTTTCTCGGTCTAGTAACACTCCCTTTTATCCCTTTTTTGCATACTAAACAGGTATAATTACTCATTTTAATAACTTTCTTGGTTCTTTGTGTAGATTGTAACTACCACTCCGTTATTAATTACTAGCGTATATGCTCCTAATTCTGTAGTTACTGGAAATTTTAAGTCGTGCTCTGTGTCCATTGTTTTTAAAGCATCTCTAAACCTAGTGGGCACAATCTGATACTTTAACTCGTTTATATTTAGTTTTAATACCCTTTCTATATATCGTGCTACTGCATGGTCGCTTATACCAAGTTCAGTATGCCCGTCTTTAAATTCGGATATACGAGTATCAATTTCAGAAATCTCAGTGCGCTTTCTTTTTGCGGCATCTTCCCCATACATAATCTGAGTTTTAATCTGCCCAAGTTCTTTTTCCAGCCGTTCTCGCTGTAGCTTTAAAGTATATAAATTTGTTGGTCGCATAATTTTATTATATTAGAATCTACCTTTATTTCTATCCACCTCATCAAGCTCGATTATTCTTAATCTTTCAATGTCCTTTCGTATCGCTTCTCTCAATTTATCTCGTCTTTCGATGTCGTAAGGTTCTCTTGGAGGTTCTACGTCCAGAGCGTCGAGATACTGTTCTAGTTGTTTTGATGTTAGGTTCATTTATTGTAAAATATAATGGTCTTTTTTCTTCTTTAATTCTTGCCCCCCTGCAAGGTGCGCAGTCGCTCCATTTTCTGTAGTGCAGTGAGAATACATACCGTCTAGGTGATTGAATATAATATACTTACTGCCGTCGCTACATTCTGCCATTATTTTACTTCCTTCTGGGATTTCGTATAGCTTCATACATTTTTGGTTATTTAATTGCTTTTAATTATAGACAAAATTACTGTTATTACCACCATACCCCCCCCATAAATATTGCCCAAGATAAGTCCCGCCAATTTCTTCTGCTATACAAATAATCGGGATTTACCATTCTTTTAATTGCACACTCTGCACATAAAGGAGGGAAAAATCTCACGTCTTCGCTTCCACAATCTATACACTTCATTTGTTTTTCCATGTTAATCTTTTATAATATGTAAAACTTGTTCTAATGCTTGGTTGTAAAATATTTCTTTCGCTTTTAAGTCAGGTGGCAGATTGTAATATGGTCTTTTTAGCTCCTCCACCTGCTTCGCAAACCCCTCACTTTGTTTTTGGAGGGCTTCAGATACATATTCAAAACACGATTCTGCAGAAATCATTGCCCTGCCACAGTCATGCAAGTCGTCGCCATTAAGCATATTAGCTTCGAAATGCTTTCTAATTTTCTCCTGCTTGTCTTTCATTATATTGTTGTTAAATATTCCTTAATCTTTAAAAATACTATTAGGAAATTCTAGTTTTGTTGGCGGAACATAAATCACAAACTTCTTGTTTTCTTTCAAAATTCCAACTGGATATAAACCCATTTCCCAGAGTTTGAATAATTGCTTGAATGCTCCGTTAGGATATTTTTTAAGAAATTCTTCGTTATCTTCTAATAGAATTTCTGCAGAAGCACTAGCAGAATCCCTAGCAGAATCCCTAGCAGAAGCACTAGCAGAAGCACTAGCAGAAGCACTAGCAGAAGCACTAGCAGAATCCCAAGCAGAATCCCAAGCAGAAGCCCTAGCAGAATCCCAAGCAGAAGCCCTAGCAGAATCCCAAGCAGAAGCACTAGCAGAATCCCAAGCAGAATCCCAAGCAGAAGCCCAAGCAGAATCCCAATCTTCTTGTTTGGATAATTTTCTATATTCAACTTTTGCTTTTATTCCGAAACAATCGAGAGTGAATTTTACTTGTTTTTCAATATCTACCTTTTTGAGAGTTGGTGAAGGTTGAAACCATTTTACTTTTGGCAAATGATTGATAAAATCATTCACTCGTTTCTGGACTTTTTTTGGCAATTGTTTGCCGTTGTCATCTTTGAAAATCATAGTTTATATTGTTAATAAATAATTACTGGGCTGTGTAATGTGGTCTACAATTATCGCAGTAATCTCTAGTCATTCCACGCCAAGAAGGAATATAAGAGAATTTAGTTCCGCATTTCTTACAAGTCCCTCTAGTTCTATTTGGTTTTCTATTTTTCTTGCTCATAAAGTTAATAAATAAGTTTTAATCTTCTTTTCGATTCCACTAGCGGTAGAGGATTCTAGCTGAACATCATTTTCTCCAAATGTTTCAAACGTGAAGCAAGGTTCGCTGTCTATCATTGTCTTTTCAAGTATCCAGCTTCTGGCTTTCAGTTTATCTTCTGTTAGTATGTTCATAAATTATAAATAAGTTTAAATATTGCTTGAACAAATAACATCAACATTCCGCCATTAAACATCCATAAAAACATTTTTATTTCTTTCTTTTTCATAATCTTTTCCTCGACGAAGGTGATTAAATAATTACAACACGCATACAGCAAGGGCATTGATACAATATTTGACTATGCTCTCCGACAATCTTGCCTTTCATGTCACATTCCTGAATGTTTTTCCCAGTTTCTCCGATTGACTTTAATTCTATTCCACAATGTTCGCACGTTTCTGGTTTCATAATAGCGACTGTTAATGGTTAAAGATTCTCAATTAGCTTAATCAATACGGAAGCGTGAACATGACCTTGGCTTGAATCGTATTCTCGTTTCGCTATCTCCAACGCTTCTTGCTTTGCTTGGGCTTTGCCTGCTTTGAAAGCAATTTTTAGCATAATGGGTTTTGGCAACTTCATCATTTCTTTTTCCCACTCTTCGCCATAAGGCTGATATTCCTTCCCTACTTTTGAATTATCCATAATCATTGGTTTGTCATTTAATCTATGGCATTTACATTGGCAAAACGTGTCAGATAAGTCCGTGTATCTTTCAGGGTGGCAGTGTGAGCATTCAACAGTCTCTCCTACTTGCATAAAATTTGTCTGTTCTTTCTTTTTCATAATTCTTTCCTCAATGAGGTTATAGATTAAATTTTCAATATTATTTGCAATAGTCATTAGCAATATGCGCTAAATAACAAGATATGTCTTCTAACGCTTTAGCTATTCTTATTTGTGTTGTAAGCATTTCTGCGCTTGTTTCTTGTTCGTTCATTTTGCTGATTTGTTCTTGTATTATTTCTCCCATGTTTTTTTGGGTATACGGTTATTGTTCTTTTTTTGTAACATATGCCCCAAAGTCTTTCATAAACCCAATACTTTTTCCCAAACTAATAATCTCTCCATTTGGCATTACTACAACTTCTAAATTACAAATTGTAATTTCTTTTGGCGTTTCCATGTTTTTATTGTTAATGATGTTATAAATACTTTTCAATTATTCTAGCTTCCTTTTGTTGTTGCTTGAGCCATTTCTCATACTTTTTGTCACGTTCCATAAGTCTTTCAATCAACACCTCTTTTTTTAAATTCCAAAGTTCTTTTTCTTTTGAAATGTTGTGCTCTATTTTTTGTCCCTTTGGGGTTTTCATTATAAATTGTTTAATCAACATAAATAAATTTCTCGTCTTTACTATACATATCTCCTATTAAAAGCGAACTACAACAACTGAAATTGTCTATTACTTTTAAAACCCTATCCCCACTACTCCAAAGAAATAAATGGAATATGTTTTTACCAAAACTATCTATATTTACTGGAACATTACATACATAATGGTCGTGCCAACCCAAATCAACTAGTCCGTCCTTTGCAATCCCATACACCCTAATGTAAGGATAACCACTATCGTGCAACTCTTTACTACCATTTGACATAATTATTAACCCATTTAAAATTTGCCCGTTCGGTTCAATGAGTTTTTTGGGGTCGTATCCGTGTTTTTTTAAATCTTTGATTTCTTGTTTATTCATTTTAAATTTAGTGTTAAAAAATTTTTATTATAGAATTGCACTCCATACACATTAAATATCTTTTTCCGTCAAGCGTTCGAGTTTCACTACAATCTCTGACAGGCGCACCGCAAGCTCCACAGCCTTCAATTTCTTGCATACCGACAACGCCCATTTTTAATTGTTCTTCTATTGTTGCCCTCAACTCCTTTTCTGCGTTGAGCATTGCAATCTGTTCTAAATTCCCAAACTCTGGTTTCATATTTAATAAATTAAATCATTAGGGGCTATTTTTAAAAAAAATAATATTATCAATCCAATACCTATAATCCCCATTGTAATTCCCCATGCCCAATACCTAAGACGTTTAACTCGTTTTTCTCTTAGCTGTCTTTCTCTGAGTTGCTTTTCCCCGTCATACAAGGTTTCATTGCCCCACTACAAAAAAAGTGTCCTTCACCCTGCGTGTAACTTTTAATCACTCCTCTTCTAACTAAATCTTTATAGAAATCCTGTAAGTAGTATTTCTTGTGTTCCTTTTGGTATTTTTCTATTTCTTCTGAGAGTATCATTTTGTGTATTATATTTTTCTGGATTTCTTTTTAACGCCTACATTGTATATTATCTTTGTTTCTTTGTAAATATGTTTCTTTGTAACTGGGTTGATTTCTATACTAAATGTGTTCTTTTATTTTTGTGTAACTGGTGGTAACCCATACTTAATTCTTTCTTCAGGGGTCATTTTTCTTTTTGTGCACCCTTGGGCGTCATGCAGATTTTTTATAGCTTTCTTTTCTGCCTCCGATACGATTAAATAAGACGCCCCTTCTCCCTTGCATATTGGGCAGTTTTTTGCCCACCCCTTTTTGTCATATATCATATTTTTCTCTCTGTTCAGTTTAAACAGTCTTCCGCATATACTACAAGGAACAATAACCATAGCATACAACTTAGTATGCCAATTAGCTTTTCCTTGCCTTAATTTAGGTCTAAGAACTGACTGAGCTTGCATAAACTTGTCCTTGTCTATAACTGCTTGCATCATTTCTTCTAGTTTGCCCCTGCTATGTGGTTTTATCCGAACTTGTTTTATCCAATTACTCATATATCAAAAATTACCCTCAGCAACTTGAAATACTGTAAGCCCTAAATCCCTCCACATTTTTACAACGGAATTTCTATCGTCGAAAACCAGCTCGACAGAATACTCGTCTTTTATTTTATCAAACATTTCTTTCTTTACTATATTGTCTTTTCTCATATCGCCCCTTTTACGCATATCTAAATGGTCTGGTATTATATCGTTTTCTTTTAGCCATTTTTCAGTTTCTTTTCTGCAACAAGAATCTCTGCCTGAAAATATTATAATTTTATACCCCGCATTTCTGAATATATGATACTGCGCGGCTACCATTATATTTAACGTATCTTCTCCTACCCTTTTCCAGTCGTATGGACCTCTGTCTTTCATTTGCGCAAGAGTGCCGTCTATATCAAATATAACTGCTCTTGGATTAACATTATCAGGCTTATACGCTACCTTTTTAGGGCGTATATATTGGTCATACATTCTTCTTATAACAATTTCACCAACTGGATTTTCTCGTTTTGAATCCCGCTCAATACAGGTTTCAACATCTAACTTAAATTCCTGCATATCAATAAGGAACCCCCCGAAAATAGCTCTAATATGTGTTTCATGTTTTGGGTCTAAATTTGTGTCGTCTACTATAATAGTTTTACCCTTAGACACTGCGGTTTGTATAATAGCGTCCCTAACATCACAGATAAACTCCTCATTAAATTTACTCCATTTTCCGTTGTCTAGCATAAGACGTAAATCGTCTTTATTAACACGTTTTACTTCTCCTTTGCCTTTTTCTACCTGTTGCCTAGCCCATGTTGACTTCCCCGATGCGGGCAGTCCCTTACACATAATTATTTTACTCATTTTAATACTTTTATATTATATTAATTTTTTCTTGGTTGTTTTTTATATATGCTACTGAAATATGATGCCCTAATATGTCATGATAAACTTTGGTGGCTTTACGCATTGATAATTGTTTCAATACTTTAAAGTTAACAAAAGGTAGTTTTTTTTGAATTTCCCAAATTTCCTCTGTAATCATATCGTGGTAAACTGTTCCAATTACTCTAGAAGTGTCTTCCATGTCTAATTTCTTTTCCACTATAGGCTGTAATTTATG
>Ga0172381_10003549_pt1 | contig 16459 bp, 17 predicted proteins | sample Leawel6488metaG_FD_119754 | JGI IMG/M metagenome (GOLD analysis project Ga0172381, IMG submission 119754) | Leachate microbial communities from a municipal landfill in Southern Ontario, Canada - Leachate well 64-88 metaG | ecosystem: Engineered > Solid waste > Landfill > Unclassified | place... | reverse complement strand
CAGACCCATTGTGTATAACCTTAATATCATTTGACCTTAATCTCGATCCTCTTTTTGCAACATATCCTAAAATAAATCCATCATAAGTTGTCGAACTACCTAAGATAATATATTCCGTTGCAGATGTTGCCGGTGATACTGGAGCTAAGCATGTAACAGATACTCCTATATTTTTTGAATCTACATATCGCTTATCTGTTAACCAATCATCATTTGTTGTATTCTTTGATGATAAATCTGATCCATAAGACAAACCATTTGTATCAAATATTACACTCGCAGTATCCGTATTATATGTATCAGTATATTCCAATGTTATTGAATTATATTCTTGTGTAATTTTTGTTTGATAATAATCTGTTGCCGACCAATTATATTTAGACAATAAATCAATGCCATTGTATCCATCAATAGTATGAAAATTTATTTGTGATTGATGATATATAATTGAACTTAATTCCGTTGTTTTATCTAAAATAAAATCATAATTCCCTGTAATAGTTGTTGCCTCTGTAGTTGTTCCTCCCAATGTTACAACTGTTCCCGTTAAAGTTAATCCATTTCCAAATGTAGGAGCTACCAAACTATCTACATATCCTTTATAAACTATTTGCAGTGGATCAGTTAATGTAGGCTCTGTCAGATATGCTAAATATTCTGTTGTATATATCCCATCTGATCTTAGTTCTATATGACAATTTGGATGCTCTATCCATAACTCACCATCTGTATCATAATGGATATTATATCCTGTTGTATTTAAATTTATTTGTTCTGTAGTTATATAATAAGCATACAATAATTGCTGTGCTGATGTATAAGTTAAACTACTATCTCCAGTGTAATTCCCTCCACTATTAAATATAACTTGCGTATCTGATCCTTGCGGTGTTAATCCTGATAATGTATACCATTCTGGATAACTTACCCCTTGTACTAAAACTTGACCTAATGTCCCTTTAGCTAATTTCGTTAAAGCATTAGCTCCAGTTGAATATAAAATATCACCTGATACTAATGATAAACCAGCCAAAGATGTTAATGTTGTATTTCCTGCCTGTTTCCCATTAAATATTGAAAAATTAGTACTCGAAAGGTATCCTGCATGTGATGCGTCTGATTCTATAATAGATAATTCTTGTCCACTTAATGTTAATATACCAGATACTCCAGATGCTATAGTTAATATACTATGTTTTAAAGATACAGCACTTGCCAGATTTGATTCCGACTGTGTATATGTAGCCAATAAGACATAGTTTAATGGCTGCCATCCTAATAATAATTGGGCTAATGTTTTAGTCCCCGAAACTCCATCTGTAAAAGTTAAATTGTTTGATCCATCTACTCCTATATATTGAGTCCCGTCTCCTAATCCTAATGTAATATCAGTCGCACTTAATCTTCCATTGACCCGTAAATATTCGCTACCTACTAATCCTGCTTGTCCTATAGCAACTTTATCAGTTATAATCAATGGTGAAATAACACCTGATATTCTATTCCATTTATCATCTATTGGGGGTGTGCCTCCGCCACCTGGATCAACAAATGGGATAATTTCTTGTGTTGATGTAATTATAGGAGATAATAATGCTATAATAGCTTCTGCGCTTTGATATGCCTCTAAATAATCATTATATAATACAGCAAAATTATATAAATCTACATATCCGTATATTTTATTTAATGTAATAAGTAATTGATTTGCTAATTTAAAATTAGTGTTTAATGCTGTAATATAAGATTGATGAAATATATCAATATAATCTCTTATAACATCCATATTTATCTTATACACAGATTTTGATAAACTACCAGCAATTGTATCTTGAATATATATACTATTAATATTATATTCCACTACTGTAGATAATGTTAATGTCCATGTACCAGACCAGATGTTAGGATTATATGTTATAATAGAATAATCTCCTGTTTGTATAGCCAGGCCACTTCCTGTAGGTGGAGCTATAGTTAATGTCCTTGCAATTGAATTTGTTACATAAATTGAATAATTAGTATCATCATATCCATTTAAATTTGAATTATATCCATCTGCCACAATTGATATATCTGCAATTGGTTTTGTGTAAACGTAATTAAATGTAAAATTTTTATAATGATAATCCCCATCTACTAATACTTGATAGAATATTCTATAATTCCCTTGTACGACATTCCCATTTGAATCTCTCGGTAAAACTATTCCTGATTTTATTCTATTTGAATATGTTATATCTGATGAATCATAGTCTGTATTTTTATATATTGTTACATTAGATGGGCTTATAATTTCAAATATCCCAAATATCTCAGTATATGTAGGATTAATAGAAACATATCCAGTTGTATCTTGTATAGACAATACCGGAATTGATGCATTTAAATTAAATATAGGTTGTATTAATAATTGTGATGTTTCGGCCATTGTATATTACATTTATATAAGTGTAAAGATAAAAAAAAAGACTGACTTTTTTTAAGTCAGTCTTTTTCCTTTAGTGTTCTTTTAATTTAGCTATAACCTCTGATTGCCAATCTTCAAATTTACGTTGACCCATTTTTATACCAAATCGTTTTGCCATTTTACGCATAAATTCAATATTTGTAAAATCTATTACTTCATCTACTTGGGTATTTAATGATTTTTGGATTAGTTCATATTTATCTGACAGTTCATTTGCTAATCTATCTGTTACGTATTCGAGCTTTTTATCATACTCATTTGGTAAAATTTGAACAATAACTGAATTTGTATCAGCCTCTACATTAGCCCATTCAAGAGTAAATTTAGATGGATTAAAATAAATTTTATTTTCATCTATAGCTTGTTGAATAGTTGCCTTAATCCTTGTTGTTTTATTAAGTTGTAGGTCATCTATAAATTTCTGATAAATATTTTTATCGTTCTTATATAAAGATTCAAGCTTTTTTTCAAGTTCTATCCTTATCTGATTATCTGTCATTTTTTCAACGTCCATTATACCATACGCCCGTGCAATTATTAATAACTTAGTCGTAGACAAGGCATCTTTAACCCATATATAGTAATTTACTTGCGCTTTAAGTTCATTAGATAATTGCTTATCATCAGCCTCTTTTATTTTATCTTCTAAATAGACTAATCCATTCTTAACGGCTCTAGATTTATATAAAAGAAAAAATATTTTATCAATTTGATCTACATCAATTTTTAAAGATTTACTGACAACTTCTCCTGTACTTGGGAATTTTAGTCTTCCCTTATCATCCTTAATCCCCATAACTGGCGAATATTCCCATGAATGGCTTCCATCCTCTAAACTATCAGACATAGAATGCCATCTCAACCATGTAACCCTTCCCGGTAAAATCTCTTTTGTAACAGGGTCAACTCTGTATTTATATTTAACTTTAAATGATAAAGGAAACCGACCTTTATATTGATCTAAAATCTGTTTTTTAGCTTCCTTAAATTCTTGTGCGGCTTTTGTATTGCTGTTAACGTCTAATAACTGAGAATCTACATATAACATTTTTTAATATTTAATAGTTTATACTTATCAATAACTATTAAAAAGAAGGGAAGGCTTGCCCTTCCCTCTCTTTAATTATTTTACTCCTTATATGAAAGGATTGTTTTGTTTACTTCACTAAATAAAACAGCAAGTTCACTTAAAATATAATAGTTCATTTCATCATATTGGTCTACACCTTCTGATTCAATGCCAGTCATACCATCAATCCTTTTTATTACACGAGTCCTATCTTCTCCTCCATAATTTAAATAACCAATAGTAAGATTATTTAAAACCATAGAATCACTATCCTTAGAACCCATTTTAACAGTTGCCTGTGTATTAGGTAAGAATAAAGCTAAATCTTTGAAAGGATAATCTGCGATACCATAAGTAGCAGGATTGCTCCAACCCGTCATTTCAAAGAAATTAAAATTACATCCATTTTTATAAAGAGAACGAATCGGGAAGTTTAATGCTTTTGCGTTTGTAAGAAGGTTAGTATTTGATGTACTTGCAATAAATTCTAATCCCGCATTTTCAAACCTGCGCAAATAATTGCTGCCACAAGGGACGTTTATATCTCGTTCAGTTAACATCTGTGATTCAAGTAATGCTTTTACTGCATCAAAATCACTGATTGCGAAATTATCTCCATAAGGCAATGGCTGAGCTTCGTCCTCCATGTGTTGAAGGACGCCCTTTGTTCCTGTTACAGTACGAGAACTACCATCTCTTGTATTAGTCTGTGTAATTGCATTGCCGTTTAACTCTCCTAGCAATAATGTGTTTTCAATTTTAGCATCATGGTCAAACATTGTTTTTTCTAACCCATAAGCTAAAGTCCCATTACCGCCTCCCTGTAATGTATCCCTAAAAAGCTTAAATGCAACTGCTCCGCCTTCAAATTTGCATGAAGATTTAACAATCTGAGTTTTAGCTGTTTTAGTATATTCATAATCAATATGACCTCCAGGTTGTCCTGTCCCACGGCCAAACGCACCTGTACCAACCATTAATTCTGTTGCTGCGGGTACGGCAGTTGTAATTTGGGTTGTAGCATCAAATGGTTTAAGTGTAAATGTATAATCACCTGCGCTGCCACTTACTACGGTAACTTGATATTTTTTAGGTATAATGCCTCCAACATATTTAGGCGGAAATTCTACAGCGTCATGTAATTGCAAATAACATGCACTATTAGTATCATATTGATCTGCTTGTAATGTTAGAGAAAGACTTGCTCCAGGAGCAGAAGTTCCTATTTGCGCTCCGGTAACGATAGATTTTTGCCATGACCCTGCAATATAAAAGTTCATGGTATCGTTTGATATATTCATTGTTGCACCTGCAATACGAAGGAAATATAAAAGCTTTCCTGCGTCTCCGTACATTTGAATATATTTTTGAAATACTGCCGGGTATTTATATATAGCGTTACTGCCTGTCCAGTTTTCGTCAAAATATCCGGCTACGTTTGATGATGTGATTTGTGCCATTTTGTTTAATTTTTAAATTTTAATACCATGTTTAGACGCAAACCTCCTCATTTCTTCTTCTTTAGGATTAATTTCTACTTTTGCATCTCCCTCCTGTCTATTTGGCTCTTTCGGATTGTGTTCTAATTTATCTCTTTCGATAATAAATTTTGCGCGTTCCGATTCAATCATGGCTTTATTTATTTTATGCCTATTATCAATGTAATATTTATTTTCTACTAGCTCTTTGATAATATCAAAATTCTCTTTATTTAAAGGAATTTTGTTCTTGATTGCAAATGCCTTAACATTTTCGGGCAATTGTTTTTTAAATTCTTCGTCATATTTATAGACGAAATAAGGTTCTTCTTGTCCTTCATCTTGCAATTTTATTTCTGTAAATGCAGATGGAATATTAGGAGAGAACTTTTCCCATAAATCTTTGATTTCTTTATCTGATTGCTCAGATTCAGTTTCCTTTTGCTTTTTAATCCCATCCAGATCAATCTTATCAGGTAATTTCACTTCATTTAACATCCTTGCAAATGGATCGAAAGCCTTTTTAGCATCTGAACTCATTGAAAACAATACTGAATCATCCCATTCATCTCTTGGAATATCAGAGACCCCATATTTCTTTTCCAGAAATTTTATAACAGTCTGTTCGCCACCCTTGACATTTGGATTGTCATACAACGCTGAAAGTTTTAATTTTTCAAAATCATCTAAATCTGTTGAATCAAAAATCCTTTTAACAATTTTCCTTTGATCTTTTGATTCTATATTTTTAAGAACTTGTTGAACTTTCATCTCATCCTCATCAGCAAAATAGCTTCTCGGATCATTTAATTTATTGAAAAGTTCTTCTTTTTCTTTTAAAGTTTTTTGTGTATTCTCAAACTCTTTATGCCTTAATTCATAATCTGAAACTTTATTTACTAAATCTTTTATTTCAGCATGAGATTTAAAATCCCTTCCTACTTCTTTACTAAACCCATCCCAATCAAATCCTATTTTTTCTTCTTTTTTAGGCTCTGCTTTTGGTTCTGCTTTTGGTTCTTTTGCGGGGTCTGGTTTAATTGATTGTCCTGAATCTTCCGGTTTTTGTTCTTCTTTTTTTTCTTGCCCATTTGAATCATTTTTATTTTGTTCTAACTTCATTTTGGCTTCTTCTGCATGAATCTCGTCTAAAAGATTATTTGCCATATACTTATTTTAAATTTTTTTTATTAAAAAATATTGAATACAAAGATAATACTAAATTAAATTTATTTTTTTTACTATAAATTCATTGCTAATTGTTGTGGACTATTTAATTTATTATCTAATATAGACATCCCTGCTTTACCCTCTTGCTTAATAACTTCATGTGTATCTTTTCTATCCCAATCCTTTTCTTGTTTAGCTATTTGTCCTTGTAATTTACTTATTTCTGTTTTATTTTTTTCTTGCATTAATTGCATATTATTATTTTGTTGCTGTTGTGTTAATGCCATCTGTTTTTGCATTTCCTGTTTTTTGATCTTACGGATTGCGTTCATGACCATCATAGTAATTTGTTTTAAATTCATCCCATTTTGTCTCATCTGTTCAATCTGAAATGCAACATCAATATCTAACCCCGGTCTACCATCACGTCCTGAACTTAAAGCTATATCAATATATTTATATAGATTAGCCCAATCATTATCTGTTGGTTTAGGTTCTAATTTTATACCATATTCTGCATGTGCAGACGCTATTATCATATTTTGCACTTTAGCATTGCCTATTACCCTTGCATAACTTTCTTGTGCTTTCTTATTTACTTTAAATAATACAACTGCACAATTAGATGTTACTTCTGCTATACTTGATTTTAATTGCATTATACAATCTATAAGAGGCTTTGTAACAGTTGATGATGAATTTATTGCTGTTTCAACAACTGCCTTTCCTGTACGAGGGGCTGGCATACCTCCAAGAAAAGCTTGGTTTATTCCTGATAATTGTTCTAATTGTGAATACTCCCATTGGAATATTTGCATTAAATCCTGTAATACGTTGCCCATCCCGCTCGGCAAATCCTGAATAGGCGTTGATGCCATACTTTGTAATGAGCCATCAAATTTTGTACGTCTAAATGGCAAAATACCTATAGTCATTGCCATCCTTAAAATTTCTAACTGGTCTAATTTCTCTCCATTTGAAAGTTGGATATTATCCAATGCGTCAAAATCTACGGCAAATCCCATTACTCTCAATTGAGATAATGCATTTTGAAATTTAAACCAAGCTAAATTTAATTGCTTTATATGTGGAATCAATACACTAACCAATGGCGCAGAACGTAATTCTCTAACTTGTATATTAAGTTTAGGGTTTCTTTCTTGGTTATAATCCAACCCATAATCAAATGCCACATCGGTATCAATTACCCATGAACACGTATATCTTTTTTTCTTATATGTACTATCAATATGTTGTTTGTCTTTTTCCTTTATCTTATCATCATATCCTAATTCTTTAACTCTTACCCGTCCTTCTAACGTAGTATATATTAATTTTTTTGACGTATCAGAATCTATCCATTCGCATGTAAATACGGGTACTCTAAAATCATCAAATTTCCATGTTGCATTTTCATATTTATTATAATAACTCCATTCATTTACTCCTGGATTTCCATAAATACCTGAATATTTTTGAGCTAAATCTGGCAATAAGTCTTCCGATACTCCCTTATCTCTTAAATATGATATTTTATGCCAATAAACATATCCAGCATATTCAGCATCTTTATAGTCCCAATGTTTAGATTTTTGAATAATTAAATATTTAGGGTCTGGATCAATATATTCATATATTATTTTTTGGGAAGCATCATCGAAATATTTTCTTACCGCGATTCTACCTACGTCAATAATATCATCTAATAATTTTTCTTTAATATCCCGCCAATCTGAAATATCTAATGTATGTTGGATAATTTCTTCTATAGCTATTTCATTTACTAATTTAAACCCTCCGGCATTTTCAAATATAGTTAATTCTATTTCTGATTCTGGAACAAACGCAGGTTCAAAATTTGGTATTTCTGCGGTAGCATACAACTGCTGTATTTCCTGACCAAAATATTTATATACAACTGATAAAAATTTCATTTCTTCTCTCTCAGCACCAGCTTTTTGATCTATAGCTCTTGCTACTATATCATATTCTGCGTTATCATACATCCCATGTAACGCATTTTTAATTTTAGACATTACATTTAATGATGTCCAATCAACATTCATCCATCCTTCACGTGCAGTTTTTCTGTCTCCAATCGTATCATTATCATATTGAGATGAATTTTGTGATGTTGAATTATTATCATCTGAAAGCCTATTCATGTAAATTGATACAGGTTCGGTAGAACTACCAAACATCCTATTAGTATCAAATTCAGAAGATAAAGATAATGAGATTCCAGTTTTACCTTGAATATGTTTGGCGTAGATTGTTTTGGCCACATCTATAGAATATGGTTTTTCACGCTTTTCTTTAGGATTCCGTTTATAATTTGGGAATGCGTAAGATTCCTTAGAATAATTACTGTCTATTTCTGGTGAAACTATATATTGACCCACACGCTAAAAATTATATATTGCAAAGATAATATATAAAAATAATTATTTTTAATACCGTCTTTTCCCAAAAAATTTAACATTTAAAGCAACTTTATTTGTTTTATTTTCATCAATATATTTTATTTGAGTGACCTCATCGCCTAGCAATGCTCCTGAACATGCAGCAAATAAATCAAAATCTGTCATATATTCAATACCTCTTATAGATTTACATTCGTTTAAATAATCATAATGATTTTCAGCATGGCCACGAGCTTTAATATATGCCATACTTTTATCAAATAATCTGGGTTTTGTTTGTTCATTAGAAAACCATCCTGGCTTTTCTTTTGGCTTACCTGAAATAGGATCAATTCCATAAGCTAAATATCCACTATATCCTCTATCTATAAAATACTTCCATAAATTGTCTATATTATTTTCAGGAAACATCATAGCCCCAAAATAAACAACCATTTTTATCATATCTTCACAATAATCATCTAATGTTGGAGGTCTGAAATTATATGTACATATAAATCTATATGAAATCCAGTCTGAAATTACTTTAGAATCTGGATCAATTAACTTATCTCTTCTCCAAAATACAGCCCCTCCACCATTTGATAACCTATTTTTATCTTGTCTTAATTCAGCTTGATTTTTAGTATTAAATTTTATTGTGTCTCCAGCAGCCATAAATTTAGTTCTAAATTCAGGTCTCCATGCAAAAACGTATTCGTTAAATTGTCTATTAAATACTCTTTCACGTACTTTCCTATTTATTTCATGTGGATTAAGAATATTAGAAATAAAAAACCTTCCAGAAGTTGAATTTGGGATTAATATTACATTAGTATCTCTTATTCCACTCTCCCATTCCATATCATATCTTTGATAAGGAGCAGGGTTCATTTTTCTTAATTCGGTCATTCTTCTTTCAAGTATTTCAATATCCATTCCGGTATTACCTTCTCCTACTACTGTAAAGCAATCGTCTAAATCAAATGGGAATAATTGTCTTTCTTCTCTATATTTCTGTAATGATTCTGGTGTATTTAATTTTAATAAATGATCTCTTTTATTTTGTAAAAATATTCTTGACCCCTCTAATTGATCGAATCCACTTTGTATTTGTTGCGCTGTTGGAGCATCAGTAATAGATTGTCCATATTTATCTACATATTTTTCCATACAATCCCATCCGGGGAAAAATATACTAGCTAATCCTGAAACTGTCTGCCCAGTCCCTATTCCCCTTTGATAAAAATTACTATTTTTAAACATTGAATAAAATCTGTCTCCACCACCTTCATTCATATTCGCTACAGTAGATGGATGGTATGAAAATCCAAATATATTTCCTCCATTTGATGTAGATAACGTATTTTGATTAACACTCCAGCGATAGTTTATATCCGTATCTTTTGTTTTACCTTCTTCGTCAGATAAATTCGCAACTTGTTTTTTGCCATCAAAATATGTAGCTTCTGATGTTTTAGCATAATCAATTTTAGATCCTAATGTATATTCATATTTCTTGGATGTAAAAAATAATTCACTTGTTGGCCTTGAATCTCCTTCCCATATAGGCTTAAAATAAAATGGCATCTTTGCCCATGCCATTAATATTTTTTCGTATGCACTTGACGCTTGATTTTCAGTAAATGATTGTATTCCAAAAACTACTGATCCTTTTGATCTAGTTATAATTTCATAGCCAATGCAACAGCCAATATTTGTATTTCCTCCACGTCTATTTTTAGGCTGTATAGCTCCATAAAATGTTCTATATCCTATATCAATCATTTCATATTCACCACGCTCATTTTTTATCGCATCAAACGTTTCCGGGTTTATATTTTTAAATGTTTCGGTTGTTGTATATAAATATCTAAAAAATAAAAATTGCAATCTATCTCTCTCACGATATTCAGGGTATCCTCCTTTTACATCGCCCATAAACCAATTATTTAGATAAAACCAATGCCAACCATCTATATATGTTGGCGTCCCATTATTAAAAAACCAGTACCCATATAATCTATGCCACCATTGTTTTTTTATCCAATCAATTTCTTTAGCATAGTATTCAATATTATTCTCTATTCTGTACCATATTTCCTCAATCACCTTTTGACCAGTAGCCCTAAATCCTCTATGGCCTTCTTTACGCTCCATTGCCTGCAATTCTTCTTTAACCTCTTTTTCTAATACGCTTAACTTTTCAGGATATATCTCACGTCTAAAATATTGATCTTGTTTAGGTTTACCGTACCCATCTATACAAGTAAAATTTGGTGGTTCTGGCAATGAAATCCTTATAGGGATTAACCCTTTTGTATTATTATTTATAATAAATGACTTATCTGCTTTAGCCCACTCTCCCATTTAACTATCTCCTAAAAATTTCATTTCATCAATAGTATATCCTTTGCCATATGGGGTATTGCCTTCAAAAGGGTCTTCATTTTTTTCTAACTTATCAGCAATTTCCTCTGGCCTTGGCTTAAATAGTTTATTTTGTTCTACAAATTGATAAAGTGCTTTTCTTAAATTTATTGATTCTTTACCATGAAATATAGTTTCAGTAAGAATGTTGATTTGTTCTAAACAAAACTGGATTACCTGATGGCTGTTTTTTTCATCTTCTCCTTTTCTTTGTTGATTAAGTATTTGTTTCATCTTTTCAGTATAATAATCTAATGCCATTAATTCCGGCATACCAAAAAGATATAAATAACGAATAATAGCAAGGTTAGTGTTTGGATTTTCTCCAATCAAAATTTCCTCAACATCATCTTTAAATTGTCCTAATGTAAATTTAAATCCTGAAAGTTTGGCGGCTTCTACTTTTTGTTGCGCTCTTGATGCATATTCTTTTCTTATATCTGAATTTTTATCATAAGATAATATGATATAAGATATAACATCATTAGATAAATCAGTAAATTCTTCGTATTCTTTTAATTTTGAAAAAGAGGCTTTGTCGAATGGATTATAAAGGTAGTTTTTTACATTTATATTTTCTTTTTGCATTACGCAAAGATAATAAAAAACCCGGAAAAAACTTTCATTCATTTTTCCGGGATTGCCCTGCCTATGTTTTAATGGAGGGCGTAGATATAAGCACTTACTAACTACAATTATGAAAACCGATACAAATATAATTCAATATTTTCTTATTTGCAAGTTTATTTAATTAATATTTTTTTATAAGTGAAAAAGCATTACCTTTATCACTAAATAAATTAAAGGCGATGAAATTAATAAACGTAAACAACGAAGATTTAATGTCAGCAAGGGATATTCACGCTGAATTAGGTATATCCAAACATTTTGCTGATTGGATTAAATACAGCATTAAAAAGTCTATGTTAGAGGAAAATAAAGACTTTGTTCTAAAGGTGATGAAAAGTACTGGAGGTAGACCGCTTACAGATTACTTATTGACAATACACTCAGCAATGCTTATTTTAATTATAAGTCAAAAAAGCGATAAAAGTATTGAATTATATAAAGAATTATCAAAATTAATCGGTGCTAACGTTATTCAAATTCCGAGAACACGAAAGGAGTTGCTATTTGAAATTAACTTGAATGAATTATTGGATGGAATAACTACGGTAATACCCCAATATCCAGTCTTAAATTATAGAATTGATTTTTATTTACCTGAATTAAACATAGCGATTGAATACGATGAAAAACATCATAATTCAAACAAGAAATCAGATAATGAAAGACAAAAAGAAATTGAAAAAATACTTAAATGTGATTTTATAAGAGTGGGTGAATATTGCGAACAAATAGCTATAAATCAGTTACTAAAAATTATATTACATAAATCATTACAAGAATATCAATACAACGATGATTTATCAGTTTATGGTGATAAACTACTCAATTCTTTTAATATTAAGACATACCAAGAAATTGAAAATGAAAAATTCATTGAAATATTAAATAAGAAATGATTAATAATATTTGCAATCTTGCACAAAGTATGGCAAAAGAAATGAAACCGTTTTTGGAAAGATTAAATCAAAGCAATTTGTTCTTTCAAAAGATTGAAACAAATGAAATTAAAAGCATATTTCTGTCTTAAACCGTATTATTTTTTAAATCCTTTTAAAAAATCCAATATATAATTATCTTCTACAGACTCATTTATAATATTAATTACATTTATCTTCCCTCGTAGAAGATATTCAGCCTCACTTTCACAATTGGCCTCTAATGTATGTTTCATTTTTTTGCCAAAAAAATCAAAATAAATTATGTATTTCATAAGTAGTTTTTAAAACATAAACTAACTAATGCTGTACCGTATTGTTCATCTGGTTCAAAGGTACTAATTAAAGTTTGTATTTCTTTTTCTGCCCATTCAAAATGACTAAACGACTTATTTTTTAATTCATATATTGATTGGTAAAGCCTTTCCTCTACAGCATCCTTATTGAATTTGCCATGCCTTTCTACCACTAGTCCACCTATTTTATTCCCATTACTATCATATAACCAGTTATACATCAACCCGGCACTGATTGTTTGACTTCTTGTACCATGTTCAACTGACATAATGCATTCCATTACTGATCCCCATTCTTGTTCAAACCATTGTCTGTCTGGCATAGATATTAATTCTGCTTTCTTAGGTATAATAGAACTATATGTCATTATATTCATAGTTTCTATACCGGCATCCATTAACGCTAAATGATATGATGTCGGATAGTTGCTATCAGAACTTTGACCTATCCCTTTTGTTTCAAAAAATTGATATGGTTTTCTAAGATTGCCCATCTTTCATAGCATCTATTAAGTCAATCTCTAAATCTTCAATTCCTACTTGCCACGTTATAAAGTTATTTACGCTAAAATAATATCTATCTCCAACTATAGTATGTATTTTTACAGGATATGGTTCATCTAATACATATACCATATCCCCAATTTTTATTTTATGATCTTTAGGTATTTTTATTCTCATTCCAATATCCCTATGATATTTCTACGTTGTGCAATTTTTAACTTCTCCCCAAAATAATTAATATAATCTGATTCTAACCATACAGGGGGTACATTTACCATTACCTTATCCCCTATACTCAATTCAATATCATCAGTATATCCGGTTACATTTTTCCATCCATTCTGATATACCCAATTAGATTTATAGTCTTTATTTTTTGACCCTAAATATTTAACAATACCATAATGCTTATTTTGTAATTTAGGGGCAATAATTAATTTAGACATATCTGTTTCAAAAGATTCTAATAGTACAAGTCCATTTAAACAAACAACCTTGCCATTTCTTTTTGCTACAGACAACCCATCATACCTTATTATCTTAAATTTATCATTTCCTACCTGTATCCTTGTTGCAATATTTGATTCAATCTGTCGCATCCAAACTATATCTCCAATCTCAGTTTCAAATTCAGGAAGCCATTCTAGTGATACCCCTGTCTTATCCTTATAATTGTAACACAATTTAGAGGGGTTCATAACAACTTCGCCTACCCGATCTATTTGATGATAAACGTCAGTCCCACCTAATTTAGAATCGTCTTTACCTGATGTAAGAAATATCCCAGAATTTGTTTGTACTTCTTTATTGGAAGTTATTATCTTAACAAGTACATGATTAATTGCTACCCGTGAAGGCAGTTTATCTAATTTGTAATATGGCTTATCTTCAATCATCTGATTATTAATATATTAAAAAGGCAAATCGTCTTTAGGAAATTCTTCCGCATCTGTTTTTACTGCTTTTCTTGCAATAACTTCTTCTAATTGTTTTTCAATAGGTTTATCAACTGATATTTCTACTTTTTTAACAAATTTCAATACCGCATCAGTAAACCATCTACCATCTTTTGATTCCCGCGATTCAATATCAAAATCAAAATCACATATTGATCCAATGTCTAATACTCCAATTACATTACAATTTTCAAACAATGCAACCCCACAAATTTTTTTACCTGTTATTGCTTCAATAAGAAAATTCATTTTTTGCCAATTACCAGAACCATCCTTCTTAGGAAATTCTTGTATATCAAATTTTTTAATTAATTTAGCCCGTATCATATCTATTTTATTATTGTTATTTTACCTTTAAAGTTTTCTATATTACCAATTATGCGAAATAATATATTAATCATTGTAGCCGTTATACAGGCAGTAATATCATAAAATTCCCCATCAATTGATTCTTTAATAAGAGTATCATCACTTTCATAAATTATATGGGTAGCCGTTCTAATATCTATATCATAATTTACAATACCTGTTTTTTCATCAATATAAACAATCTTAAAATTCCGTCCTATTTTATCTATATCAAAATCATTATGATTAGACATAATCATCCCTAAATTGGATGTTACTGACATTATTTTCTTATTCCCCATAATCTAATTTTATATAAAAATAGCGTACCAATACCTAGTACTGTACGCTATTAGACTACCCCTTTAATTGGGTTCACTACAATAAAGCCGAAACAAAGATAAATTAAATATTTATTAATTACAAACATTTTTATATTTTTTTATAATCTTTTAAATTTCCTTTCAAAATAACTTTGTCATAATCTACTGTGTAAATTTTATTCCCCTTCATTATATCAAATGAATCTATGTTTAAGCCATGCCCATTTAATCCAACGATTTTAAATGTATCGTTACCTACTTTAAATGTTAATCCTATATAATAAAATGGAAATTTCATAGCATCTAAAATGGACATTGTTTATATGTTCTTTTAACTTTTAATTTAGGCAATTCATCTTTAATAGCCTTCTCTATTGCATTTCTAATAAATTTAGATTTAACTATCTTATATTGTTTTAGTTGATTTAGTATTTGAAATGTTTCCAAATTAACATCGCAATTAACTTTATAACAATATATTCGTGCCATAATGCGAACTAGTTTAGTTGGGTTAGCAAGTAGTTATGCACAATATTAAGGACGTGCCAGCATTAAGCGTATTAGCTCTTTTTCAGAATCAGGCATTATATTAAATCTGTCAACAGCGTCTAATAATCTTTCGATTCTCGAATAGTCGATATAGCCAATTTTTGAAGATAACCCTTCAATCATTTTTGAAGCTGATTCGATTTGGCTTTTAACTTGTTCAACTTCTTTTTGTAATGCAGTAAATTTAGTTCCAAGTGGCATCAAAGCATTATACGAAGTATTGCAAAGCTTTTCTATTTCTTCAACATAAATCTCTTGTGTTTTTGAAAAACTATCTTTAATAGTCAAAAGTTTAGCTCTATAAATTGTTGTAATTTCGTCCATGTTATGAACTTCATCTTTAAGCCATTCAGTTTCATTAGTAACAAACTGTTTTAAAATTTTATCTTTTAAAACTTCATTGTCTCCAGCTTCTTTAATTTGTTTTGCCATTGTTGGAGTTAAATAAATTCCAACGTACTCAGTTCTTTTTTCGTTTGTTGTTTCCATTTTTTTTGTTTTAAATTATTGATTAATAAATACTGTGCATAACACGCTGTATAGTGCATGTGGGGTTCATCTGTTATTCAAAGTTCCTGCTTTCTATTTGCTTTATCGTATCTTGATAATGTGTGCGTTTTAATTCCACACGCCACCATACAGTCACCGTTAGCAAACATGCCGAGAAACGTCTTCGATATAAAAGTTCTCGACATTATCAACTAAATCTGTAAATTCAATCCACGGAACATAACCATCTTTTGATGGAAAACACCAGCATTTATTGTGAGCAAAATATTCTCCTTTTTCACCTTCTAATATCATAACTGGATGATTATACTTTTCACAATCGAAAGTCTTTTTTGCAGTGATATTAAAAGGCACGTTTGCTAACAGGTCAGTATAATTAACCGCCTGTT
>Ga0172381_10003548_pt1 | contig 16467 bp, 19 predicted proteins | sample Leawel6488metaG_FD_119754 | JGI IMG/M metagenome (GOLD analysis project Ga0172381, IMG submission 119754) | Leachate microbial communities from a municipal landfill in Southern Ontario, Canada - Leachate well 64-88 metaG | ecosystem: Engineered > Solid waste > Landfill > Unclassified | place... | reverse complement strand
TTCTTAAGATGGGCATATAGAGTATTATTACTTCCAGCATTTGGAGGGATATTTACAAAAATCTTCAATAAGAAAAAGAAATGAATTCAGAAAAATACAAGTCATTGATTAATCTCACCATAAAGAGTATAATCAGAAAGAAGTTAAGATCAACCTTAACTATTCTTTCTGTAATCATAGGCATAGCTTCTGTTGTTGCTTTAATAACTTTAAGCGAAGGAATGCTTGGAGCAGTTAGTGCACAGTTTGAAAAAATGGGTTCTAATTCTATTTTTGTAATGTCTGCTAATTTCAAAGGAGATCCTAATCAAGCAGGAAGAGTATCAGAAGAAACTTTACTTAAGATGAGTGATGCGGATAATATTTCTAAACTGGGGGAAGTTGAAGAAGTATATCCTATGAATTATTTCTCCACGAAAGGAGAATATAAAGGAGAAGAACAAATTGTCTCTGTTGTGACTGCCCCCTCTGATAGAATCGATACTATGCTTGATTTTATGGATATACATCTTGGAACAGGTAAGACTTTTAATGGAAAAGACGGATACTATGCAATGATTGGTTCATATCTTGCAACAGACGGATTTAAGAGAAAAATTAAGGTTGGAGATACATTAAAGCTTAATGGAATTGATTTTAAAGTTACTGGAATCATGGCACCTGTTGGTAATCAACAAGATGATAGTCAAATCTATATTGGTAGAAAATCAGGTCTTGCCATTGACGACTATGGAGAAAATGTTGACTACATGGTTATTAAGTCAAAGAAAGGAGCAGACGGAGACCTTATTGTTAAAAAGATTGAAAAGATTTTAGGAAAAACTAGAAAAGAAGACACTTTTGCAGTCATTACTGCTGCATCTCTTTTAGAACTTATTAAAAGAGTATTAAATATTATGAGATCTATATTAATCTCAATTGCTGCAATTTCTTTAATTGTTGCATCTTTAGGGATTGCTAATTCCGTTTACACTTCAGTTCTTGAAAGAACAAGAGAGATTGGTGTACTAAAGTCTATTGGTGCAAAAGTAAGTGATATCACTTTCATATTTGTATTTGAATCAGTTCTTTTAACACGTGTTGGTGGAGTTATTGGTTTTGGGGTGGGTATCGGGATAGCTAAACTTGTTGTTCTTTATGCTGCTGCACATAACTTTACTATGTTAACAATTACAATTACTCCATATCTTGTAATTACTACATTAGTAATTTCATTAGTTGTTGGAATTGCTTCTGGCTTTTTTCCTGCAAGAGCTGCAACAAAGATGAATATTGTTGATGCTTTAAGACAATAATAAATCCATTTATAAATATTTCTTAAATAAAATATTATATAGACTAAAAGATCGATTTTTTGCTTCTATAGCTCAGGGGTAGAGCGACGGTTTTGTAAACCGTAGGTCGTGGGTTCAAATCCCATTAGGAGCTTAACCGGTTTCGCTCGGTTAGCGCGCAACACTTCTATTTTTCAAATCTGTCCCATGGAAAATCAATCCATTTATTTACTTTCTCATAATAAAAATCTGGGTAATACTGACAATTCTTTTCATTTACAAAAAGAGTTGCTGTTTTTATATCTTTAATTTTATATTCTTCTTTTAAAAGATTTACAAGAAACTTTAAAGTACTTCCACTATCTGAGATGTCATCTATCAACAGTATACTTTTCCCTACAAGAAGATCTTTAGTTGGAAGATTAATTACTTGTATGTCTTTTCTTTCCATTCCATCATATGATTTTACTGCAACAGTTATTAGATTCTTAGTATTAAACAATCTAGCAAAATGAATTGCGGGAAATATTCCCCCAACAGATATTCCCAGAATATAATCTGGCTGATAATTAGTTATAGAGATATCTTCTGATATCTTTTTACATTTATCTTCAATCTCTTCATAAGTAAACTTTATTATTTCTGACATGTTATTATCACCCAAATATTTTTTCTACTAATCTTTTATATTCTTTATACATTTCAAAATCTTTAATCTCATCTAATTGTTCAAGAACTCCTTTGTAATAAATCTTCTGTTGGTCTTTACCAACCTTAAATACACTAAATGCTTCTTTTTCTCCTTGTTTTTTAATTTCAGAAAATATATCTTTTAAATTTGATAACTTATCAGCACACTTAAGTAATTTTACATCTTTACTTGCAGTTTTTAGATGCTCAATACTTGTAGTTTTTCTTTCAAGCCATGAAAGAGATTTATCAGTTTCTGTTACTGCCATTACTAAATCTGTAATCTTGTCTCCAAATTCTTTTCTAACTTCTTCTTCAGTCACACCTGTCTTTTCAACATCTTCAATTGCATCATGTAAAAATCCTGCACACACAAGATCATCATTTGCATCTGCTTTGTAAAGAAGTGAAGCAACATCCATTAGATGTAAAAATAAGGGCAGTTATTTGCTTTTCTTTTCTGCGATTTATGCCTTTCATAAGCAAAACACATTGCTTTTTCTACTATGTCCATTTGTTTTCATCTCTCTTATTTATATTAATTTAAAACCATTTTATAAATATTACTTAATTTAATTATTATTATGTTAAATATAATATTATATACTTTAATTAGTATTTTGCTTATTAGTTTTATTTCCATTGTAGGAATAACTGTTTTATTTACAAAAGATAAACATTTACCTAATATTCTTTTGTTTCTTATTAGTTTTTCTGCGGGTGCCCTCTTAGGAGATGCATTCATACATTTAATCCCTGAAAGTTTTGAAAACGGATTTGGAATTGCTATTCCTCTTGCAATTATATTAGGAATATTAGCTTTCTTTGTTTTAGAAAAAATAATACATTGGAGACACTGCCATTTACCAACAACTAAAGAGCATAATCACCCTTTAGCAACAATGAATCTTGTTGGAGACGCTTTTCACAACTTTTTAGACGGATTAATTATTGCTGCAAGCTATGTTGTTAGTATTCCTCTTGGAATAGCAACTACTATTGCTGTTCTTCTTCACGAAATCCCACAAGAAGTTGGAGACTTTGGAGTGCTTCTTTATGCAGGATATTCTAAGAAGAAAGCATTAATTATGAACTTTTTAATCTCATTAACAGCATTACTGGGAGGAATTATTGGTTTATTACTAAGTAGTAAGATTGCTTTATTCTCAAGCATTATGATTGCATTTACTGCTGGAGGATTTATTTACATCGCAACATCTGATCTTATCCCAGAAATGAAAAAAGAAACTGCAATTAAGAAAACAATCTTGCAGTTTATTGGAATACTTCTTGGTGTTGGAATAATGCTTTTAATGTTGTTATTGGAATAAAGATTAATTACAATTAATCTCTTTCCAAAAACTTGAATTACTATCGTTTGTTGGAATGGCATAATGTGTCTTTCCTTTAATTACTATTGCTGGAGAATTAACAATATTGTAATCTGAAATCATTTGATCTAATATTGAAATATCCTTTTGAAAAGGAAGAGCAATTACATTAAAGTTACATTTTTCTTTCAATAATTCAACTTGTCTTTCAAACACTCTTGTCTCTGCATCTTTCTTTGCTTTATCTATACTGAAGTCTCCTTTAATCTCAGGATAAAAATAAAGAACGACTTTTGAATCTATATTACAAGTTTGTTCTAATTTTTGAAAATATAACCACAACTTTATGTTTGTTAAAACATAAGTGTACTTTATCTTATTATCTGACTCAACTATTCCGCCAGCATTTATCTTTCTTAATCTACTAAATAGATCTTGAGAATATTCAGAAGTATTACTTATTTGCTTTGAAAGAACTTCACAACCATTGGAATTAGGAGTTATTTCTGCATAATCCGAATAAAGATCATCAAGAACAATCTTTTGTTGTAAGGAAAAATAATCATCCATCAATGTATTTCTCTTATATTGATCATACATTATGATTAATGAAATTGTTGCAATTGCAATAATTATTAATACTAATACTGCTGATAATAATATGTTTTTACTTAATATTTCTCTCATTGTTTTTCTCTCCCTTTTTAAAATTACCATTTATATTCTGTACCAATAAATTCCATTACTAATGAATATACAAATATAATTGTTATTATAAAACAATACCAAAAGAATAAAAGAAATGGCAGTATATCTTTTCTTTCAATCTTAACATCGGCTGTAGAAAATGCCAATATCAATAACAACAAAGTAATTCCAAAACCAAATAATCCTATAATTGCAATAGGTGTAATTAAAGTAATACTATTTAAATTATATTGAAATATCCAAACTCCAGACTTAATGGATTCAAAAACTAAAAAATATGTCTGAACATAAAATCTATATAGATTTATAAACACAAATCTAAAAAATAACCCAATACTTAAAATATTTAATAAAATATAATAAGGCATTATAAACATTCCAAAAAAACCAGAACTATTATTAAAAATCATGGATTTATATTTTAGCCAAGTGTAATGTGTTCCTCTATACCATCTTATTCTCTGTCTTATTAATCCCTTTATTGTACTTGGAACTTCAGTTACTGCTTTTGCAAAAATGGTATGTCTTATTGTATATCCTTTTTGTTGGAAAGCATAAGCTAAATCTCCATCTTCAGTAATATTATATATATCAAATCCTCCTACTTCAATGAATTTCTCCCTATTCATTAGATTTAATGCTCCACAAAGTGCAAACACAGAATTCATCTTAGATAAACCTCTTGCACCAAATCCAAGATTAATACTATATTCAAAGAACTGCATCTTCTCTATAAGATTATTTGTATTCTCTGGTTTAATTACTCCAAAAACCGCTGCTACATTTTTTCTTAAAAGTGGAGTCATCTTCATAAGAACATCTTTATCTGGAAGAGAATCTCCATCTAAACAAAATATATTTTCTTCTTTTAATTTCTTAAAAGCAATATTCATAATTATTGCTTTAATATTCTGCCCTTTTGTAAAATACTTCTTATCAAGAGTTAGTAACTTTACATTCTTATATTTCTTTAGATAACCCATTGTTCCGTCATTTATTATGTAAACATTATAACTAATTGGATACTCTAATTCTGATAACCTTTTGACTGTTCTTTCAATACCTTTAAAGTTATTAAATGCATAAGTAACAACAGCAACAGTTGGAACCTTTTTTGGCATTGGAAGATTTTCTTCAGAAGATTTTGTTACTGGATTAAACAAATTTGAAAGAATCGTTAAAATTGCAGCAAGAATAAAAATTAGAAATAAAACAAATGTAAAATAAAAGTTATTTCTAACTCCAGAAATAAACTGAATCATTGCAAAAATTATTATAAAAACTATTAAAATTATTATTCTATTTACAAATTTTACTTTGACTTTGTAATTTAAATCAATTTCTGCCATTTTTAACAATTATTTATATTTTTTTACTCAAATATTGGTTCAATCAGCTTTTCTGAAACCACATCTAATTTAGATTTAATGTATTTTGCAGTGTTTAGATCTGTGTCTGCACCGATTGATATTTCTTCAACATTTGCTTTTAATATCTCTGCAATACATTTCTTTGATTGAATTAATTTATCTATTGTCTTTTTCTTTAATTTTGGAATCCTTGACAGTATTCTATAGCCTCTTGGAAATGGATTTAATGCTTCTGATTCCACAGAAATTGGAATATTTGCAATTACTGCTAGCTTTCTAGTATCTGCAATTGATCTTAAATCTAATTGCTTTAATTCAGAAACAAGTTCATCTGCTTTTTCTCTTGTTATTAAATTTTCTGAATAGTCTTGAAGAATATAAGCCATTGTCTCGTCAACACTGTATTCATACTCATACATACTTGAAACAATATCTTTTCCTTGATCTCCAAGTTCTATGACCATTCTATCAAGTTCTGCTCCGTGTTTAAAAAAATATAATATCTTTTGAAGAATACCTATTGCTTCATTTATTAATACTGAAGACGCAGAGTTGTTTAGTTCATTATATGTTAAAACATCTAGAACAGAATCAATTCTTTCTCTATATTCTCTTAAAGAACTAATGCTATGATTTGCTTTAACTATTAATAGTCCAATATTTTGAAGAACATATTTTTGATCTCTATAAAAAAGAGAAATTAATTTTTTTCTTTTGGATATCGCAATAACTGGTAAGCCCGTTTGTTTAGCAGTCTGTTCTGCACTTCTGTGCCTTATTCCAGTTTCGCCAGTTTCTATTTGTCTATCTGGTATCAAATGAACGTTTGCATAAAGTATTTTTAATAAATCATTAGAAATTACAATTGCCCCATCCATCTTAGCCAGTTCAAACATTCTTTCTGCACTAAATGGAACATTAATTTCAAAACCTACTCTCATAACTTCTCTTAATGCATCATTCTCTCCAAAAACTATTAATCCACCCATTTCTCCTTCAAGAATATTATCTAAACCAATTCTTAGTTCTTCACCAGGAGTAATTAAAGGAAGTATCTCAGAAATATCTCTAATATTTCCTTTGTATACTTGATTTAAAAGATCAACTTGCCAAGATATTTCTGTTGGCTCTTTTCTAATTCTTGTAGGCATATTTATTTAATTTAAGTTATTATATATAGTAAAGACCAATTTGTTTTTAAATCGTTTTCTTAAATATCTTTTTTTCAAGGTAATTGGATAACGGAATAATAAAAAAGGAAAATAATCCAAACAAGATTATTAATCCCCAATCCTTTAATGATAGTGCAACTGTCTTAAATGCATGTTGCATAAATGGATTGTAAATCAAGAATAGTTGTAGAGCAATAACTATCACAACACTAACAATCAAGAAAGTGTTTGAAAACAACTTCTTTAATCTTAAAGAACCATCACTGTTACAAAAGAATGCAAAGATTAATTCAAACATAACTATCCCTGTAAGTAACAAGGTTCTAGCATATGAATTTTGAGTAACATCAAAAGGATTGATTCCTAATGATTGATCAATCTGTAAACCATATGAAAACAATATTATTTCTCCTACTATCTTTATAATTAATGCAATAATTATAAAAGTACCAAACGACTTGAAAGAATTATCTTTATTGTTATTTGGCTTTCTTGACATTATATCATCTACTGCTTTTTTTCTTCCAAGAGCAATTGCTGGAAGAGAATCAGTAACGAGGTTAATCCAAAGTATCTGTAACGCCAACAAAGGAATTGGAAAAGCAGCAACTGTTAATATTGCAACAACAAATAACAGGTCGAAGTTGACTGCAAGCATATACTTGACAAACAATAAAATATTATCATAAACTCTTCTTCCTTCTTTTATTGCAGAAATTATACTTGAATAATTATCGTCCTTAAGAACAATATCAGCAACTTCTTTTGTTGCTTCTGTTCCTTTTATTCCCATGGCTATACCAATGTCTGCTTTCTTTAAAGCAGGAGCATCATTTACTCCGTCCCCCGTTACTGCTACTACTTCTCCTGCCTTTTGAAGAAGCTCAACAATTCTATATTTGTGTTCAGGTTTAGCTCTTGCAAAAATATCTACTTTCTGTATTAATTCTGTTGCTTGCTTATCTGTTAATTTATCTAAAACACTTGCAATAACTACTTGAGGATTAATTATCCCAATCTTTTCAGCTATTGCCTTAGCTGTTAAAGCATTGTCTCCAGTAATTATCTTTGTTCTGATTCCTGCTTTTCTTGCAATTTCAAGTGCTTGCTTAACATCTGGCCTTGGAGGATCCATCATTCCAACAATACCAACAAATACCATTCCTTCTTCTTTCTTGTCTTTAGATGTTGACATTTGTCTATAACTAAATGCTAATACTCTTAAAGCATCACTTGCATATTTTTCTTCAAATGTTCTAAACTTTAAAATGTCTTTATCTGTTAGTTTTCTGACATGGCCATTATCTAAAACCTTATCACATTTATTTATTACTTCTCCAAAAGCACCTTTTGTAAACATTTCATACTGTCCGCCAATCTCATGAATTGTAGACATCATTTTTCTTTGAGATGAAAAAGGAATTTCATCTATAAATTTATATTCATTTGTTAGTTGTGCTTTCTTTGCTAAAATCTTTAAAGCAATTTCTGTGGGATCTCCATATATGTTTTTATCAACAACTGAATTATTACAGTTATTTGCAATGTCTATTAATTTATGAGCATCTCTGTTGTCAATTACTTCTTTTTCTTCCACTGAATAACCAGAACTAGAAATATATTTTTCGTAACCGAAAGTATATACTCTTTCAACATTCATTTCATTTAACGTCAAGGTGCCAGTTTTATCTGAACAAATTACTGTTGTTGCACCTAATGCTTCTATGGAACTTAACTTTTTAACGATTGCGTTCTTTTTTGACATCAATTGTACTCCATTAGCTAGAGTTAATGTCATAACTATTGGTAGACCTTCAGGAATTGCAGAAATTGCAAGAGAAACTGAAATTAAAAATATTTCAAAAATATGTTCTCCTCTTAATATTCCTAAGACAAACAATACTACAAAACTTACAAGAAGAACATATATTAAGACTTTTGAAAGTTTATCTATTTGCACTTCTAAATGAGTCTTTTCTTCTTGATCTTTTGAAACAAGATTTATAATCTTTCCAAACTCTGTGTTTAGTCCAATCTTTTCAACAATTGCTATTCCTTTACCACTTACTATTGTTGTTCCTGATAATAATTGACTACCGTTTTCTTTTGTTACTGGAACACTTTCTCCATTTAGTACTGATTCATCAACAATTAAAGAATAATCTTCTAGAATTTTAAGATCAGCAGGAACTTTATCCCCTTCTGTAATGTAAACTATATCTCCGGGAACTAACTCCTCTGTGTTTATTTCAAACTTTTGTCCGTCTCTTAACACAAGAGTTGTTTTTACTAGAAGTTTCTTAAGAGAATCAACTGCTTTATCTGCTTTGTATTCTTGGATAAAACCTATTAGTCCATTGATTACTATTATTACTAAAACTAGAATAAACTCTAGAGTATCTCCCATAAACAAAAAGATAAAAGAACAAGCAAAAAGAATAATTATGATTATTGAAGTAAATTGAGAAAACAATATCTTCCAAACAGTATTTTTACTTTTTATATCTATTCTGTTTAGCCCATATTCTTTCTGTAGAAATTCTACCTCTGAAGTAGAAAGACCAGTCTTTATATTTGTTTGAGACATACAAGTATATTATATTTTAGAATACTTTAAAATATTATCTTATTTATATTATATTATGATAAAACTAATTATCTTTGACTTATGGTACACTCTTGCTCAAAGAGAAGCATATCATTTAAGTGCAACAAGAGAACTTGAAAAAGAGTTTAATATCAATAGGCCACATGAAGAAGTAGTAAAGATATTTGAACAGATAATTCAAACAAAAATTTGGGAAACAGAATTTGACGCTTATTGGGAATTACTAAAAGAACTTAAGATTAATCCAAGTAAAGTAAACATCATGAAAGCAATTGCCATTAGAGGAAAAGCAGAAACACATATTGCACTTTATGATTTTACAGTACCTTTACTTACTCAACTGCGAGAAAAAGGAATTAAGATTGGACTACTTACAAACAGTTCTGTGTTTATTAGAGAAATTGTTGAAAAAGACACTCCCTTAATGCAATACATTGATTATCCAATTTTCTCTTATGAGATTGGAACAATTAAACCAGACCCTGTTCTTTTCCTTGAAATGCAAAGACAAAGCGAAGTAGCTGACTCAAAAGAAATAATTATGATTGGAGATAATATGTTTGATGACATATATCCTGCACAGAAACTTGGAATTAACACAATACACTTTACTGGAGACTATAAACAATTAAAAAAAGAACTGAAGAAATTTGATATTATTATTAAATAAATCTGTATTACCTAGTAATACGCTAATTTTTAAATATTTCTACACAGATTATCTATATGAAACCAAAAGCAATACTCGATACTTCCTTTTGGATACATTTAGTAAAACTGGATTTAGAAAACCATTTTCTAAATTTGTTTGACCCTATTGTTCCACAAAAAGTTGAAGATGAGATATTGTATTGTAATACATTTAAATTTATGATTTATAAACCTCAAGATATAAGAATTTATGAAAAATTAAAGAATGAAAACAAAATTGAAATTATTAATCCCAGAGAAATATCTAAACAATTACTAAGTCATATTAGTAAAAACTCTGGAGAATTATTTGCAATTGCATTAGCGAAAGAAAAAAGTTGGATTGTATTTATAGATAATGGCAGACCACACAACTATTGTATAGAAAACAATATACAAACGGGAACAATTGGGGATTTCCTTATATATTTAAAAGAAGAGAAAATATTAACCATTAAAGAAATTAAAAATAAAATTAATTTAATAAAAGATAGTTTATCGGAAAGATATTTAGAACAAATAAAAAAATATCTAAAGGGGAAATAACATGACAAAAGAATATACTGCAGAAAAACTAAGTGTAAAAACTTTAAGATTAAAAGATTCATCTGCGAATTTAATATATAATATTGCAAAAGAAAAGAATGTTACAGAGTCAGAATATATAAGATCACTAATTGAAAGAGATATAGCAGAATACAGATTAAAAAAATCAATTGAAGAATACAGAAATAAAAAAATTAACATTTCTGATGGGGCCGAAATGTCTGGATTATCATATAGAGAATTTCTAGAAAAATTAGAAGATAATAAAGTCCCATTAAATCTTGACACATTACCTATTGAGTATGGTCTAAAGTCAATTAGAAAAACATTAAAGAAAAAAGATGATTAAATTAATAATCATGTCCTGGACAAAGAGTTTCAAAATCTAACTCTCCAATTATATCTAAACTTTTTTCCATTTTTTTTGGTTCTGAACTTGGGAGATCTACTCTACCGTGTCCATCAAAGAAAAGAGTGTCTCCTGAAAAAAGAATTTTCTTTACATTATCATAAATACAAATAGAACCACAAGTATGCCCTGGAGTAAAAATTATATCAAATCTTTTTGGAAGTTTCAATCTTGCAATGCTTATTAATTTTGGAGTAAATCTTTTGACAATTACTGGATTTAATACCGCTCCTTCTTTATTCATTTCGAAATATGCAATCTCTTCTTTATGTGCATAAAATTTAGCATTTGGAAACATTCCGTGATTACCAATGTGATCATAATGAAGATGAGTAAAAATAACTGTTTTAACTGTAGATAAATCTACAACACTTGCAAGTTCTCTTTCAACCATTGCTCTTTCTTGATAATTGCCAGTATCAATTACTGCATCAAGTGGCTTAATATAATACATGTTTGAATCACATGCCACTTTGTATACTTCATCATTAATTTTCTGTAACATTTTATTTTCTCCTTAATGGGTAAACCAAAAATTGTATATTTTCTTTGCTGTTTCTTTGTCCTTTGTTATTGAATCCAATCTACAAAAACCAAATCTTTCAAACTGGATAATTTCTCCAATTTCTAAAGTATATATATTATCTTCTGCAAGACCAGATAACATTTTATGATCAGGCATAAAGATTGTTGCTTTTACTAATTGCTTATCATCTACTGGAAGATAATGTATTATTTTCTTTTCTTCTGTATATTCTTTAAATTTTAAATAATTTTCTGAATGGAAATTCCCAAATTTAGTTTTACTATCATAAATAAAATTAATGTTATCCATTAATCTTACTAGTGTTCCTTCTTTTAAAGAGGTTATATCTTCTTTCTCTAGATAATAACTTCCATTTGAAATGAAATCTCTTCTTCCTAACGATAAACTAGGATGCATCTCTAAATCAAATTCTTTATTTATATCTCCTTTAACTTCTAACTTTACTGGATCTTTAATAAAGAAGAATCTTTTAGAGGTATCATTTAACACTCTTTTATTGTATTTAATTAAGGTGTCCCAAGTTAATGTCGAACCACTTGATTTAGTGATTCCACTTTCAACAACCATCTGTTTTATGGCCTCTGGAGTGAATCCTCTTCTCTTTAATGCACGAAGCGTTGGAAGACTTGGATCATCCCAACCAATTAATTCTCCAGAATTTACTTTCTCTCTTATTACTCTACCACTTGATTCTGTGCCTTCAAAATTAAGTCTTGCAAATTCATAAGTGTAGGTGTCATATAATCCTAATGATTTTCTAATATAATGATGTAATTCACTAGCCATTTCAAACTCAACTGTTCTTAATCTATGTGTGATATTAAAATAACCATCCATTATTGGATTTTGAAAATCATATATTGGATAAATATTATATTTATTTCCTATTCTTGGATGAACACAATCAATTCTTCTAAAGATTGCTGGATCTCTCATTCTTGTGTTCTTGTGTTTCATATTAATTTTTAATCTTAAAACTGCTTTTCCCTCAGGATAACTAGGAAGTTCTTTCCAGAATTTCAAGTTTTCTTCTACAGAAAATTTTCTACAATCACAATCTTCCCCTTTCCCTCTCTTTTCACTTGCAATTTCTGCTGTACAAAAACACATATATGCTTTATCTTCTTTTATTAGTTTTTCTGCAGAAGATATAAATAAATCAATATAATCTGAAGCATACTGTACTTGGTCCCAAGCTACCCCTAACCAACCGATATCTTCTAACATTATTTGATAAAACTCAGGCAGAACTTTTTCAGGATTGGTGTCTTCAAATCTTAAATAAAATTTGCCACCGTATTGCTGTGCTAAAAGATAATTTAAAAGAATTGCTTTAGCATGACCTATATGATAGTACTTCTCAGGACTTGGAGGAAAAGCACTTATTACTTTATCTCCTTGTTTTATGTGTAAAAACGCAAAGATATTTCTATCTTCCTTTTCTTTCTTATCAAAGAAACTTGGATTTAGGGATTTTAATTGAATTATTTGGTTATCAATAGATAAAGCATTAATTTGATCAATTTGTTTGTCCAACAAATCGTGTAGTTCTTGTTGTTTTGTCTTATATTCAGGAAATTTAGCTAGAACTGCACCAAATAAAAACTTCTTATCTGCTTTTCCTTTATACTTAACAGCATTCTCTAAGATTAACTGTTTGATTGTATCTTCGTTTGACATAATTATCTTTATTCTAAATTATTGAGGATATGCCTCTTTGATTAAATCTTCTTTTCCAATCATTTTATTTCTAATAGGTATAAGTAATTTATCTATTTCAATTGCAACTCCTGACTTTAAATCCATTGGATGAAGTTGTTTTGAAACAAATGCTTTTTCTAATTCCTCAACTGTTTTAAATTTTAATGGTCCGCCCCATTTTTCTGGTCTATCAATTATAAATTCTTCATTTTTATCTTGTTTTTGCGTCATAATAATAGTCTTTGCAAAATCCATAATTCCATTCTCTAAATCTCCTTCTGGACAATATGCTGATTTTAATTTATCCTGTATTGTTTTAAGATCATCAAGTAAATCTATTTTTGAATTTTGAACAGATGAAGACATTTTACCATCTTGTGTTAATCCTCTCATAAGTGGAAGCATTACTTCAACTCTTGAATGATATCCTAATTTTGGTAAAAATTCTCTTGCAAGAACCATTATTTTTCTTTGATCCACTCCACCTAATTGAGCATCTACATCTAAATATTGTTCATCAAGTGCTTGAAGTAATGGATATAATAATCCAGAAAGCATTGGATTATCTCCCATCTTAACTACATCACTTGCAGCTTTTGTTGAATTTCTAACAGAAACATAACTTGACATCTTGTATAAATCCATTACAAAATCTTTATTTAATTGATAACTAGAACCCTTTATTACCTCTACATTACCTTTTATTCCACCAACTGATTCAACCATTGCTGGAATTACAATATTATAATACTCATATCTTTTATCTAATAATTCCCAAGGAGTATTATCAAGTGCCCCGTGAATGTCTGCAATTAAAACTTTAACTTTAAATCCAGCTTTTGAAAAATCCGCAAGTATCTGTGCCCAAGCTAAATATCCTATATGTGGCCTGCCAGTTGTTGCTGTACCCATATATATACTGGGGTGCTCTTTCGTTTTCAAAACATTAATTAGTTCTTCTTCCGTTAATATTTCAGAAGTATTTCTTTTAATTAGTTTTAATCTTTCTTCTATTGTTAGAGTCATATCTTTTCCCTTTATTTAAAGATTATAATTTTCGAAAAATAATTTTATTAAACAAATTACAACTATTGTAAATATTAACTTTAATATAAATATTCCAAAAGCCCCTAAAGTGAACTTTGAAAATTGATTAATAAACCCAAATAATACAATTACTAATATCGCATAAATGAATATTGTTGAAAAGGTATGTTGCTTTAAATACCTTGTAGTAAATGTTTCTAGAAACCATTCTATGGGTTTTACTTTCTGTAACATGATATATAATATATGTATAATTCTATATAAAAAGAGTTTGTTTTTAAAATAATTTTAGATTTTGATAATACTTATTGCCCTATCATAAAACTCTTCTGCTATTGATATTGCAAACTTTAGATCGTCTTCACTTATGGAATTTATTCTTTCATACATTGCAATATGGCGTTTTGTTCTTATTTTGTTTATTAAAAATATTATTTGCTCTTCAAATTCAGAAGAATAAAATTGCTTTAAAAATTCAATTACAGAAATGTGTTTATTTTCTTCTTTTGGTCTATATCCATTATAAAACATTAATGCTCTTCCTGTTTGTAGTATTGCATTATAGCAAATACAATATGCCCAATCATAAGATTCTTTTGCAAGATAAGTTTTAGATTCAACTATGTCTCTTTTTACAATCTCTAATGTTTCTTTAATCCATTTTTTGTTTACTTCTATTTTTGTCCAATATTCCTCTTCTGAAATCATTTTCATTACCCACAAGCATTATGATATTATTTGACATTATGTCCTTTATTAAATGGTGGGCAGGAAATTTTTGTGAAAACTCTAATTCGGACCATAAAACGGAATTTATTTCTCTTTTTATCTCTTTTTCTATAGAAAATATAATCTTGTATAACTCATCCTGTTTCTTATCTGAAACAATTAACAAATCAATATCACTTTTACTATTTTCTGTGCCTTTTGCAAAAGATCCAAAGATTACTGCATATTCTACTTTGTCTTTTAATTTTTCTGAAATAGTATTTCCAAGATAATCGGTTTTAATATATATTTGTTTTAGTTCTTTTATAAATGAACATTTAGAATTTATTGAATATAGCACCAGATTTGCTTTCTTTTCTTTATTTACAATTCCTAGTTCATATAGATTATTTAATTCTTTTGAAACAAGAGTCGGAGTAATTCCTACAATCTTAGCAAGAGCCCTTACATGATAATCCTTACCATCATTAAATAATAGCGTCTTTAATAATGCTAATCTTGTTTTTGAAGTAAAAAGTTTTTCCAACATATATATTTAGAGAAAGAAAAAGAATTTAAATGTATAGATTTAGTATACGATTGTATACAATTTAAGTTAGTTAATTATTTCTTAAAATTTTATTTAATTTTTGAAAGAATATGATCTATCTTTTGCTTTAAAATTAGTTTTGGTTCAAACCCCATTACTCTTCCAAGTTCTCTACCGTATTTCATAACAACAATACAAGGAACTTGATCTATTCTAAACATTGTAGATATTGGCTTATTTTCTTCACTATTTATTTTTACAAATTTTATTCGTTCTTGATATTCTCCACTAAGTTCCTCAAATGTTAAATTCAAAGCTCTTGATGGACCAGAAAGAGTTTCCCAAAAATATACAACTACAGATATATCTGATTCTATTACTTCTTCTTCAAAATTATGTCTATTACAAAGAATCACTGTCATATATATTTTCCGGTTTATTTGAATATCTCTAATAAATATAAAATCATTTGTATTAAAAAACTTACGATTTGATTAAAACAAGAACAACTTAAAAACCGTAATGATAATTAATTTAAAAAAGAAATAAAAAGGATTATTTATCTAAATCCTTTAAATCTATAATCTTTTACTTTGGGTGCTTCGTTATTACATTTAAGACAAATCTCTTCTCCTGTTTCTTCATCTATTCTATGTCTAGTTACGTTTTTACAACATTGGCACATCTTTGTTTCGTATTTCATAGTGTATCACAATTTATCTATTAAATTAATGAATTCCTAAGCATTATAGTTTTGGAATATATTAATTTATATATATCTATGAAAAGAAAGGTTTAAAATCAAATTTTTTTAGTAGTTTTAAAGAAAATTAAAAATATAGTCTGATGAAAAGAGAATTAATAAAAAATTAAAAAGAGAATAAAAATAAAAAAAATTATTAGAATAATAAATCTATATTAGTAAAGATTTACTTCTTCTTTGTTTTTTTTGCTGGAGCCTTTTTTGCTGGAGCCTTTTTTGCTACCTTCTTTTTTGCAACCATGTTTTCTTTCACCCCTTTTTCTAACTTTTCCTTCCCCTTTTTGGAAAAATATTATATTATAATTATAGTACAACTAATATATAAAGCTTTTTGTTAAATTAGTTATGAAAAT
>Ga0172381_10003547_pt1 | contig 16468 bp, 12 predicted proteins | sample Leawel6488metaG_FD_119754 | JGI IMG/M metagenome (GOLD analysis project Ga0172381, IMG submission 119754) | Leachate microbial communities from a municipal landfill in Southern Ontario, Canada - Leachate well 64-88 metaG | ecosystem: Engineered > Solid waste > Landfill > Unclassified | place... | reverse complement strand
TGAATTCTTTTTGGTTTGGAAAATTCCGCGGTCATAAATAACATATCGCCCTGGCCCAATAATTTTTCCGCTCCGGAAGAATCCAAAATTGTTTTAGAATCGACGAGCGATGCAACCGAGAAAGCGATACGAGTTGGAATATTTGCTTTAATCAAACCGGTAATAACATCAACGCTTGGACGCTGGGTCGCTAAAATTAAATGAATCCCGATAGCGCGAGACATCTGAGCCAAACGAATAATCGCCGCTTCCATATCTTTTCCGGCCGTCATCATAAAATCAGCGAGTTCATCGATAATGAAAACTATATAAGGAAGCTTCTCCTTGGCAGTTTGATTATAGGACTGGATATTACGCTTGCCGGCTTTATTCAAAACATCATAACGTCTTTCCATCTCATTCAAACACCACTTCAAAGCATTGATGGTTTTATTAACATCGGTAATAACCGGAGTCAATAAATGAGGAATGCCATTATAAGTCGGGAGTTCAACGCGTTTCGGATCAACCATAATAAAACGTAAATCATCGGGATTGTTTTGATATAATAAACTGACAATAATTGCATTTAAACAAACCGACTTTCCGGAATTAGTCGCCCCCGCGACTAGAAGGTGCGGCATACGGCTTAAATCATAAAGCCACGCCGTACCGGAAACATCTTTTCCTAAAGCCACAAAAAGATTATTTTTTCTATCTTTAAATGCTTGATCTTCTAAAATTTCCCGGAGCCCGACAATTGCCTTCGTGCGATTGGGCACCTCGACTCCGACTAGAGACTTTCCTGGAATTGGCGCTTCGATTCTAATCGGATGGGCCGCTAAAGAAAGTGATAAATCATTATTTAAAGTCGTGATACGAGAAAGTTTAACCCCTTCGGCTGGACGGAAAGTATATTGAGTAACTGTCGGTCCGACTTTTGTTTCTCCCATCTCAACTTCAATACCAAACTTTTCTAAAGTCTTATGAATTTTTAAAGCATTAACTTCAGTATCGCCGCCGATAGCTTTGGCAAATTTATTGTTTAATAATTCCAAAGGCATATCAATCTTAATCGTCCGCTTCGGCCAAACAATTTTTTCCTGAATCTTCGGCGCATTTTTTTGCGCCAAAGCTTTGGCTAGAGAAACCGTTTTCTCTTCTTCCTCTTCTTCAACTTCATTCAGTTTTACTTCTTTTTTCTGCCAAGCATTCAAAATTTCCTCTTTGGCATCACTGACAAATTTTTTCCCTTCATTGCCATCCTCTACTTCTGAATTGGAAAATAAATTTTTAAAGAATAATCCGAATGGCTTAAAAATTTTAGCAAAAAAACTTTCATCGCCGACAATTCGCGAAAGTGAAGTATTAAATACTAAAACGAGAGAAATCAATAACAAAGCAAAGAGGACCAGGACTCCGCCCCAAAAACCAAAAATATAATAAAATAATTTACTTAAATATAATCCAATATAACCGCCACCGATTCCCGCTTCAACCTGGCTTTCCCAGGTAGTAACATCTAGAAAAAAATGAAAAAGAGTTTGATAGGAAATAAAAAGAAATCCTAAGCCCAGATAGTCGGTAAACTTCCAGGGGTTCTTGGCTTTTTTAATTAAGATTGTTGCCCAATATATAAAAATAAGCGGAACTAACCATTTGCCGAAGCCAAAAATAAGGGTTAACCATTTGGCGATAAACTGACCGAAATGGCCGGACAAATTAAACAGCCCTAACAAGCTAATAAGACCAAGGGAAATAAGAAACACAATAAAAATGCTTCGCTTGGCTTTTTCGTCAAGATTTATTTCCGGTAAATTTATATAATCCAAAGGATTACTATTTTTCTTTTTTCTTCCCATATTTATAAGCAAAATTAGACAAAATTAATTAACAGAGCGGATATAAGCTCCAACATTATAAATTATAGCAGAATTGGGCAAAATAAAAACTCCCCTTCTAATAAATATAATTTGGGATACAAAAAACTCCGTCCTGATTCCTAGAACGAAGTATGAGAAGCAATAATAATTTTAAGGAGAGAGATTTCAAAAATATTTTCACTTCTCCGCTCTAGGGGTCACGGCGGAGTTTTCGTTTAGAAGCTGCTTAATTAATTTTGAGCAGAATTTCTTCTCTGAGACAACCAGCTGTATAAGCTGATTAGCTCGGAAAGGAAGAGCAACACTTGAACGTGTGTTGCTCTAATTTTTTGAACTCGTGGTGACCGTATCGCCGTTTCCACTATCAGCGCCTATTTAATACCCGTCTTATAATATCTCCTTGCTTATTCTTTTTAAAAACCCGATCTGTTCTTGACCTATTTTTGTCTTAAGACTAATAAATTCTTTCTTATATTTTTCTTTTTTGTTCCAAATCATCTTTACTCTTCTTAATAATTCGCCCTTTTTGAGCATTTCCAAATCAACAACCAACTCCGGATGGTTAATATAATCGGCAAAACTATGATTTCTTAAATCATAGGCCACGCTTATTTCCGGTGTACCGGCGCCGAATGACATAACTCCGACATGAAGCATCATGCCGACAATCATATCTAAGCGGCCATAAACATATTTTTGTTCGGCCGGTTTTAAATCGACAATTTTTAAACCTTTTATCTTTAATTCCGGATAAATATTATTTTCTCCGGGATGATGTTTTAAATAATATATCTGAACACCCTTCCCATTCGGACCGCCATATTCTTTCTGAAAATATTCAGCCACGTCGCGATAAGCCCGCAAAATATCATCATGCCATTTACCGAAACCGAGCCAACCGGAATAATTTAAATTCAAACCGATTCGGAGCGGCGAATTTTTCTGGTTATTTAGATTTAAAGATTTTATTTTTACGGCGGTCGGTTTTTTGGCTTCGAGCAAAACGGCTGGGTCGCCAATTACTTGTATCTTATTAGTTAAAACTCCATTCTTAATTAAAAACTTCTTAGTATTATTATCTCTGACACCAACAAATTCAGCTTGGCGCGCCAAGAAAGCCACGCTAGTCGCCGCTTCTAATTTTAATTCCGGCGCATCAACCTCTTTGATATAACCGGCACCAAAAATAACAATCGGCTTATTGATTGATTTAATAAACTCTTTATTATAAGGAAGAAAGTAGGAATAAAATATTCCGCCGCCGCCAATTATGACAAAATCAGCAGAATTAATTTTATTTACGTCCGAGGATTTCCCTTCTTTAAGAAGAGAAACGGGAAAATTGATTATTTGGCAACCAGGAAAATTCTTTTTTAATAATTCTTGGACAGCTAAAACTATCGCCAAATCTCCTTTATTTTTCTTATCCCAAACATGGAGGTGCGCGATTTTAAAAACCGGAGTTTTTTTTGCTCGGAAAATATTAGATTTAACGTTATTGGATTTGTTCATGGTTACAATTTCAAATTATTTTTAACCATATTTAATAATTGTTCCGCCTTGGCTTCATTGTGGCCGAACTTTAAAAACCAATACGTAGAAGTACGGATTGCTGTCCAGTTATAATAGGTGTCTATTCTCTCTCGTAAATTATCATCCATTTTAATCCCCGCCACCGCTAAATAATTATCTAAAAATAATTTTTTTATTCTCTCGGCTAAAGCCATGTCGCCAATTTTTGTCATTATTTTATATTCTACCTGCTGGAGAAAAGTTCCTAAATCGCGGGCACAATCGCTTAAGCATAAATCGGTAAAATCTATTATTCCTATTCGATCCTCGCCGGTTTTAATAATATTCTCCGGATGCGCATCGCCATGAATTAATTTTAAGGGTACACCGGAAGCAAAAAATTTTTCTTCTTGAAAAATAAAATATCCGTAAATTTTCTTTAGTGTCGGCGTATATTTGTCGCCATAGCGAGTACTCATCTCAGTAAAAATAGTTTCTACTCCCGGGATAACTGTTTTAATTCTCGCATTAGCGGGATTAAAATTAGCCTCAGGATCGCTCGGCAAAGAATGAAGCTTGGCAAAAAGACGAGCAGAAGCCGTAACAATTTTTTCTATCGCATCAATATCTTTATTCTTTATATAATACAACAAGTTTTCTCCTTGTAGGGCTCGATAGAAAGTGCCATTAAAACGTTTCGAATAAAAAAGAGGGCGCGGTAAATCAATTTCATCACTATTAAATTCTTTTCTCCAAAGATATTCCAGGGCGGCATAAACATTCTCGCGCGGTTCATCGCTGTGCGCAGAACAAACAATAGACATATTTTCCTCCAAACCTTTATTGGTAAAAAAATAAACTTTAAAACCGATAACAACATGATAAGTTGTCTCCCAAATCATTTTTTTATATGGTTCAATTTTAACGCGCTTGATATCGGTAAAGGCCGGATATAAAGGCAGAAGTTTGCGTTTAAAATAATCAATAACGAAACCCTCGTCGAATAACGGTAAAATTTTGTTCATATAGTTTTCTGCCAATGTTTTTTCCAATGGCTCTCCCAAATCATCTTCTTTATTTTTAAATTATAATTTTCCGCTTCCAGTTTCTGTTTTTTAGTCTTCGGATTATTTAAAGAGCGAACGCTTCTTACCAAATCTCCCAGTCCACGCTCAATATCATCCGGACTCCAAGCATAAGGGCCAAATATTTTAGAAAAATCATGTGCGCTGGCCCACCAAAAAGTACAACTAGCCAATCCACGTTCCAAATGCCAGAGATACCAAAAATAATTTTTATCTTTCTTATATTTATCTTCGAGCGATAAAGCGAGTTCTGCCAATTTCCAAAGATTAACTTGAATTTTATTATTTTTATCCTGCCAAAGACTATAGGCTCTGCCCGCTTTGACATCCGCCGGGCTTGATTCCCAAGATGAAGGCCAGATTTTTATCTTATTAACTTTTTTGGTACTAATCTTTTTTAGCCAAGCAGAAATAGTCGTGGTCTTGAGTTCTTTTGATTTGGCAATTTTCTCCATTTCACCGGTCGGATCTTCGTGGCGTAAACCATAAAGTTCGGCATCGGTGGCGGTGATAATAACTGTATTCTTTTTTTCTTTCTTTTCTTTTAAAAGCGAAAATAATTTATCCGGCGGATAAGCGCTTGATTTATCACGTTCTCTAAAAATTACTTTTAGGCCGCTGGCTTCATCGATATAAGGGCAAGAATTATCCGGGTGCTTATCGGTTCCACCGCTATAAGCCACCTCATCAAGAATAATCCATTGATAATCGAGCCGTTTAATTATTTTAGCAACAGCCGGCGAGTAAGCCATTTCCGGCAAGAAAAAACCGCTGGGCTTAAAACTTTTTCCAAAAAACTTTTTTAATATCTTTTCATTGGCTTTAATCTGGCGAACAACTTCCCTTTCCGGCAAAAGCGGCAAAAAACCGTGATAATAAGCGGATCCGGTTAGTTCGACTCTTCCTTTTTTAACCAAAAACTGCAGGCGTTCAATAAATGATTTTTCATTAGCATCTTCCAAGCGTTCCAATAAACAACCGCTAACATTAATTGTCATCTTTAAATCTGGATGCTCTTCAAACATCCGCAAAAGGCGCCAATAGCTCTTATCGAGCGCTTTGCGTATATTATAAAATTCAACGTTGGCCGGTTGATAAAAATGTAAAAAATTTATCCAAAGCATAATTCTTTATTTACTGGCGTATTTTATTCTCAGTCTCTAATAACCTTTTTATACAATTCAATATATTTCTTCGCCGGAATTTCCCAGCTGGTAGATTGCTTCATTGCTCGTTTAACCAAACTAGTCCAAACTTTCTTGTGCTTATAATTTTCTAGCGCACGAATAATGGCCGCATAAAATAAAGTTTCGTCTTCCGATCCGAAAGTAAATCCTGTCCCCTTGCCGGTAGTCGGATTAAAATTTTCCACCGTATCATACAAGCCGCCGATTTCACGGACAACCGGAATACAGCCATAGCGCATCGCAATTAATTGATTTATCCCGCAAGGTTCATGGTTTGACGGAAGCAAAAATAAATCAGACGCCGCATAAAGAAGATTCTCTTTCTTCTGATCGAAGGGCAGCCAAATTAATTTGTCGCCATGCTTCTTTTGTAATTTTTTTATCGGCTGAATATATTCTTTGTTTCCATCACCCATAAAAACCAGCTGGACATTCAATTTTAAAAGCGAGTCGATAATTTTTAAAATAAGGTTAAATCCTTTTTGAAAAGTAACGCGCGAAGTCGTACATAAAATCGGAATCGACTTGTCCACGGGGAGGCCGATTTTTTTCTGAAGATATTTTTTATTATCCTCTTTCAAAGCTAATTTCTTCAAAGAATAACGGCGGAACAAATCTTTGTCCTTTTCGGGATTATAGGTATTATAATCAATACCATTAATTATTCCAAATAAACGACTGGAACGATTTTTTAAAATGCGCTGTAAGTCCTGACCAAATTTTTTGGTCATGATTTCTTCACGATATTGTTCACTGACGGTATTAATCATATCGGCCGAACGAATTGCGCGTTTGGCAAAGTTTATATCTTCCAGGCGTGGATCATCTAAATGCGGAATTTTACTGCGGCCATAGTCTTTGCGTTCCGGCGGTATCTCCCACCAATTATGCCCCAACTGAAAAATCAAATTATGGATCGTAAAAATTGTTTTTGCTTTCTTTAAAGTTTTTGAATAACGAAAATCGGTTTTTAAATAATAAGGAATCAAACCGGTCTGCCAATCATGGCAATGGATAATATCGGCCGAAAATTTCAAAAGCGATAATAGCTTTAAGGCGGCTACATTAAAAACCAAGAAACGAGCATTCTCTTTTGAGGAACCATAAATATTTTTATGTTTGGAAAAAAAATGAGCGTTTTCGATAAAATAAATCGGTAAATCTTCCATCAAGAACCCACGCCAATAATTTACTTTAATTTTTTCTTGAGAATTAAGACGCAACTCGACATTTTTAAAAACCAATTCTAGTTTATGTTCTTTTTTATCAATCGAACGTCCATATAAAGGCGTAATTAAAATAACATCATGGCCTAAACGTTTAAGTGCTTTAGGCAAGCTGCGCGTGACATCGCCAAGACCGCCCGTTTTGGAAAACGGGGCAATCTCAGAGGCAATATGGACAATCTTCAATTTTTTTGGCACTATTTTTTTTGGCATACACGAAAACTTAAACCACAAATGGCCAGTGCTAATGCATCGGCCGCATCATCCGGCTGAGGCAATTCATTTAAATGAAGAATTAATTTTACCATTTTTTGAACCTGCAATTTTGAGGCTTTGCCATAAGCGGAAACAGCCGACTTTCCTTGCGAAGGAGTATATTCGGCGATTTCGAGATTATTTTCTTTAAGCGTTAGAAGAATAACGCCACGAGCTTGGCCGACAATTAGAGCAGTGCGGACATTCTTATTAAAAAATAATTGCTCGATCGTCGCTAAATCCGGCTTATATCTTTTTATTATTTTGTCCAACTCATTGTGCAGTATCTCTAATCGGGCTACCAAGTCGAGTTGTTTACCGGTCTTAATGGAACCATAAGCCAGGCAAGTTAAACAACTTCCCTCGGATTTTATTACGCCATAACCCGTATCGGCAATCCCGGGATCAATTCCTAAAATTATTTTGGCCATTGCCATAATAAACGGCGATTATAATAAATTAGTGTAATAGTCGTTAACATCCTCATTGTCATCCAATTCTTCCATAAACTTTTCTATTTTTTGCTTATCATCAGTCGGATTAGCTATCTTTTCTTTAGCAACATATTCGATTTCTGCCGATTCAACATTCAATCCTTTGCCTTCCAAAAAATCTTTCACTATCTGTAAATTCTTCACCTCCGTACAGATAGTGATTCCTTCTTCTTCTTTTTGAAAATCAATAATATTGTGATCAATTAATTCTAATTCCAAGTCTTCATGGCTGATTTTTTTCTCGTTCAACTGTTCATTGGCAACACGGATTACTCCTAACTGAGAAAAATTCCATAAAACCGCTCCAAAAGAGCCGCCATTTTTTGTAAATAAATGGCGAACAGTTGAACCACTACGATTTTTATTATCAGTTAAACATTTAACAACGACTTGTATTCCTCCCGGCAAAATGCCTTCATAAAATAATTCTTCAACAATAGCGCCGCCTAATTCGCCGGTTCCTTTTTTAATCGCTCTTTCAATATTATCTTTCGGCATACTAACGTCGCGAGCACGATCAACCGCCGCTCGAAGCGAAGGATTAGCATTAGGATCACCGCCTTTGCGAGCGGCAATCGTTATAATATTAGCGAACTTAGTGAAGATGGCGCCGCGTTTAGCGTCAACTAATTCTTTCTGACGATGCGTTGTCGCCCATTTTGAGTGTCCAGACATAAATTAAATTCATTAATTATCATCTCTATCCTAAGCTCATCCTACCGTAAATTGAAATAAAAATCAAGATGAATTATAATTAAAAAATAAGTAAAATAACCTAAAAATATGGCTTCTAATAATTTACCTAACTTAAACGAAACTGTTATTGCGGCGCTAGATTTCTTTGTTAAAAATAAACCACCGCGCTTCAATCTCAAATCTTTAGATTTCCCATTAGTAGTTGGCAGTGGAAATGCTTTCAATACCGGTCAAATTATCTTTTCTGAACAAACAGCAATAATTGCTAACGAAAGCAATTTTAAAAACATTATTGCCAGTTATAAAAAACTTATTAAGCGCAAAGTTATCACTCAAGCGGTTGTTATTTCTGCGTCCGGCGAGAAAGATTCCGTTTGGGAAATACAATTGGCCAAGAAAAATGGGCTAAAAACTATTTTGTTGACTTGCAGCCCGGAATCAAGCGCCGCTAAATTAGCCGACCAAACAATTATTTATAAAAAACTTCCCGAACCATATACTTATAATGTTTCTACTTATCTAGGAATGATAATGGCGGCTAAAGATGAAAAAGCGGATGGTATAAAAAAAATTATCACTTCTCTTAAACTATCGAAAAATTTAGAAAAGTATAATGCCTATTCTTTTATTCTCCCAGATGAATTCGGCGCTATTGCTCCAATGTTGGAAATAAAAAGAAATGAGTTATTCGGACCGTATATATCTTTGCGGGCTTTCAGCTTCGGTGAAGCACGCCATGCCAAATTCGTTAATAATTCCGCCAAAGAATTAGTTATTAGTTTTGGGGGAAATAAATATTTTGGACTTAAAGAAAATCGATTGGAAATAAAATTACCAAAAAATGCCGGTTATAGTCTAGTGTTTGCCTTGTCTTATTATTTGATTGGAAAAATCCAAGAAATTAAACCTCCTTACTTTAAAAAAAACGTCGCTGCTTTTTGCCAAAATGCCCCCAAAGCCTATGGCAGCAAAAAACCATTCGATGTTATTGTCAAATAAATTTCAAAAAAATAATTGCCCTTGGTAATCCTGGGGCTTTTCTTTAATTGACTACAAAAGTTTAAAAATGATAGTATAATGATAAGCTTTAAAAAATCATATTAATAAATCTCAACCAAAACAATTGAAAAAAGCAGCCGTAGAAACCGGCTTATTAGTGATTAAAGCCGCTCTTTTATTAAGAAAGCTACTGGCAACTATCTTCCGACTTATGGTCGGATTTTTTCGTTGGCTTTTAGGATCTCTTTTTTATAAAATATTAGTCAAAATATATTATCAGCTTTTTCGCTGGCGCAAAACTGGTTTAATAAAAAATTCCCCCTTAGAGATATTATGGCGTCAACCGGTCTATATTTTTATCTTTGCTTTAGTTTTTCTAACTTTATTCTCCAATTGGACAAATACTGAACGAGCCGGAGCAATGGAAACAAAAATTACCAAGACTGTCATGTCTAATTTTGTCCAGACAGAATTCAGCCTTGTTCAAGACGACTTAATTGAAGAAGTTTCCACACCGAATAGCATTATTGTCGCCGGTAAAGACAAATATCTTGATGATTCTTGCGCTTTGTCCAAAGAAGATATTCTCAATACAAGCGATGAGTCTGATTCTAGCGTATCCTTCTTATTTGATGAAAATAATGATTTAGTCTTCAAACCAGAATTATTTGAATCAGGTAATAACCCTGAAGAAAATGAAACGGCGGCGGTTCGCCAGTCAATTATTTATTATACCGTCCAAAATGGCGATACTATTTCCACTATTTCTCGTCGTTTTGGGATAACCGTCAATACTATCTTATGGGCTAATAATCTAACAGCCTATAGCATAATCCGGGCCGGTGATCGTTTAACAATCCTGCCTTATAGCGGTGTCTTATATACCGTAAAGAAGGGGGACACCTTAGCAAAAATTGCTCAAAATTACGGCATTGATTTGGAAAAAATAATAAGTTGCAATACTTTAGGCAACAGTATTGCCATTGGCCAAAAAATTATTATTCCGGGAGCCAAAAAAATCGAAAACACGACGGTTGCCAAAAAAACGACAACTTCCGGCTATACCGGTATTTCCATTATTAAAGATTTAATTAAGACTCCAACAGCCAAAATTAGCGGGAACAAAATGACTTGGCCGACAGTCGGTCACCGTATCACCCAATATTTTTCCTGGAAACATAATGGCATCGATATTGCCAATAAAATTGGAACACCAATTTATGCGGCTGATAGTGGAACGGTCATTATTGCTCAAGGTGGTTGGAATGGCGGTTATGGCAACACGATAGTTATCGATCATGGCGGCGGTAAAAGAACCCGTTATGGACATGCCTCCAAATTATTTGTTAAAGTCGGAGATGAGGTAGAAAAAGGCGAAAACATCGCTGCGATGGGTTCAACCGGACATTCTACTGGACCGCATCTTCATTTTGAAGTTTTAATAAATGGGGCCAGATATAATCCTTTAAATTACACACGATAAATTAAAAGATTAATAAAAATAAAAATAATATGGGACAAATTATTTTAGGAATAATAATTATCGCCGCTGGCGTGGGGATGGTTATAAAAACCGAATGGATAGTTAATAATTTTGGCCGCATGGCTTGGTTTGAAGATAAATTAGGGGCCGAGGGCGGGACACGACTTGGTTATAAACTAATTGGTTTGTTGGCTATTTTTATTGGAATTATTGTTATGACCGGCAGCGGTCCAAGCTTCTTTGGTTGGTTGCTTAGTCCACTCATCAGAAGCAATTCAGCTGTAAATTAGTTTTCCCCTCTTCACAAATTTTTAAAACCCGTTTATAATCAAAAAGTCGTCTTTAGATAGACCTGCCTACCGGCAGGCAGATGACTTATTGGGCCCTTAGCTCATCTGGTAGAGCACCTGCTTTGCAAGCAGGGGGTGGCAGGTTCGAGTCCTGTAGGGTCCACCAACAAATAAAGCTCTGGCGAATGCCAGAGCTTTTTTGTTAGTGATTCGCAACTATAGGACGAGAACAGGCGGCGAGCGAGATATTAGAATGAGCGAAGCGAATCATAATAATCGAGCGACGATAAACGCGACCGAGGGAGCGTTTAGCGGGTCCGCCACGACAACGAGCGGACGCCGACAAGGCGTTCGCGAGGCGGAAGTCCTGTGGAGTTTCGCTAGCGCATTTTTATACAAGCATCTTCTTCTGTCTCGAGGTGTCCTTCTTCTTCAATTTTCTTCGTATTAATATTTATTAAATAGTAATAACGGCAACAAGTTCCGCAATTATTATATACTTTTACATGATCAATATTTTCCCATTCCCAGTTTGACGTATGATAATCGCCTTTATATACCATAAATGGGGCCGAACCGTCATTTCTATTTATCATCAAAGCGTAAAAATTATTATAATATCTTTCTCTCTCCTCATTATTATTATCATCGTAATCTTCATTCTGTTTATGTAAGTCCTGATAATAACCGAAGGCCGAGCCATTATTTGCATATAAAAATAAGTGGCTTTTTGCGTAACCATCATTGGTAATTTGCTTAATACCAGCTACCTGCCCGTTCGCTTTAAAAATTATTTTTTCTATTTCCGAGGTCTGTGGATTAATATAGAAATGGTAATATTTTTTCTCAAGCTCGTTATATGGAGAGTTATCACCAATGACATGCTGGCGAGAAATAAAAAAATACCCGGCAAAAATAGCGACGGCCAAAAGTAGCACGGCCACCAAATATTTTATTCTAACAAAACCGCTATTGTTTTCTTTTTTTAAATTATAAAATAAAGTATTTCCTATTTTCATTATAAATTTAGCATTTTTACTTTTAGTCCAACTCGGATAATCAATATAATCGGAAAAATAATGGTTAACGCCTCCGGTTGGGTCTTTTATTTTTCCAGACATTACCAGCCCCGCTATCTCATAGCATCTTTTCCAGGCCGCCAACTGCTTACTATTAATCTTGTAAAAGGGGTTAATTACATATTCCCAATTCGGGTCAATTTTTCTAAAAGCACTGTATTGGCTTTTTTGTAAAATAACATCATGATAATTATCGGGCCATCTTTTATCATCAACGCGATTTCTAATAGACCAGGCGATTGCGATTTTTCCTTCGTCAGGTAAACTTCGACCTTCGCCAAATATTGCCCTAGCCAAAATCATCTCCTCTGTATCATCTTTAAAATTTCCAGTCCACAAAGGGTTGTCGACAGTAGGAATTCTTTTTGGTTCTTTAATTCCGATTTCTATTTTCGACAGAAGCGGAGTTTCGTCCGAATATAAATCCAAATTAAATTGTTTTACTTGAGAATTAATATCTTTAGAGAATGTTTTATTTTCACCTTTTAATATCTTTCCACACCAGTACCAATCTCGGTGTGAGTGTTTGTTTTTATTTTTTTGAATTTCGCCATTAATAATTAATTTTAAATCATCATCATCCTTACGATTTTTATTGGTCTGGGCGGTAATAGACAGTTTGGTAATAAATAAATCCAAAATAATATAGCTTAACCAAGGGCGGCCCTCGCTCTTTTGAACCAGGTTATTATTTTTTGGGGTATAAATAATTTTGTCTTTTTCTTTTATCTTAGAAATAGAGATACTTTTTAAATAAGGGCTTTGGTCAGATTTTAAATCAATTACATGCTTTCCTTTGGTTAAATAAGCGGCGATTAGAACAGTCCTCTCTAAACCTTTGAGCTCATTACCATCCCAGGCGGAACGGGCGTCTTTTTTCTCGTTCTTAGAAGTAGTTAATTCCTTATTATCTAAATATAAAAATATATCATCATCTTTAAAAAATGAGCGGCTAGACTTAAAATTCTGCCACCAACTTTTGGCGCTCGCAATTATTTCAATCAGATACAAACCGTCTTCAGGAAATATAAAACTACAGGAATATTTTCCCGTTATTTCTTTAGAAATTTTTTCTTCTTTAATAGAACACATGAAAATACTATTATTAATTTTTTCAAAAATAATTATATATCAAAATGCCTCTTTAAATATTCCTTAATTTTTATAGTAACTTCTTTATTTATTTTTCCTATCACCTTTTCAAATCTCGCATAGTCAAAAGACGTTATGCAATATACTTTAGCCAGCGAATTAGACATTAAATTATTATCTTTACAAGCTTCCACTAAAATATCATCGGGCATACAATTGTCTTTTTGTGAGGTAAGTGGAATTATAGTAACCAAGTTTGTCTTTTTTAATTGTTCATCTGCCTCAACGACAATTGCCGGTCTTTTACTTTGATATTCGTGTCCAACACTAGGATCAAATTCAACCCAAACAACATCACCAAAAGTGATTTCCCCTTTTTTCATCATAGATTTTCGTAGTAATCGTATTCTTTTTTAGAAATAGAGCCCAATTGATTTAATACGTCTTTGGCGCTAGTTATTTTGAAACATCTTAAATCGTCATCGCTCCTTTTAGCATACGGCGTTTGACGCTCAGAAACAAAATTATAAGGAATAATTTCCTTGTCGTCGGTTAATCTCCAGGGGGCATCACCATGAGAATATTCTTCAATTTGTGAAGCTGACATATTAGAAAGAGAACCAATAACATCATCAATGACTTTTGTTTCCTGAGGGTATAGGAAATCAATATCATGGCTAACTAAATTAATATAACGCTTCATCTTTAGTCCATGATAATCCTGAATAATTATTCTTAACTCTTGATTGTTTTTCATTTCTTCAATAACCGGCAGATACTGGCTGGCTACTGGCGCTGGGCCGTATTGGAGATGAACATAGCCCAACCCGGTAATCGATTTATTATTAATTTCAAAATTATCAAAATCAATAAAATATAATAATTTATACAATACTGTCTCTCCGACATTTGGTTTGCCCGCGCATTTTTCTAAAATATACAAAATAACATTCTTTAATTTTTTTGGATTAAAAGTACTGCTTACTTTCTCACTTTTAGTTAATTCAACATTAGACAATTCATCTTCAATTAAAAAATAATCCGTTTTTAATTTAAAAACTTCAGCTATTTTGGCTAACTCCAAGAAATCGATACCGCGATTGCCCTGCTCGATTTGCGATACGGCAACCCTTGATAAGCCAATTTTCCGAGCCAAATCTTCTTGGCTTATGTCGCCAGACTCTCTCAAAGACTTAATTTTATTGCCCAAGGACTGTTTATTTATCATATATTTTATAATTAATATCTATATTCATTATATTTTATGATAGAAAAAATGTCAATATTTTATATTATGATGGAATAACTGCCATTATTCTTTATCAATTATTTCAAAAACCTAGGCAATATATAACATACTAACCTAGGCAATAATTTGACATTATTTATTTAATATTAGCTAATTGTCTATTTAAAAGCTATGCGATAATTTATTAAAATATATAGCCATATTATAGACGATTGCCTACCCGCCGGACACAAACCAGACGCCTTTTTCATTTGTATCCTTCTTTTGCTCCTATTAGCCAAAGATGGTAAAATTAAGACATGTCTAAAATAAAACCAAAACTTATTATCATCGACGGTAATGCTTTAATCCACCGCAGCTTTCATGCCCTACCTCCAACTTTACGCACCAAAAAAGGGGTTTTGGTTAATGCTGTTTACGGTTTTACTTCCTTTCTTCTAAAAGCCCTGAATGAATTTCATCCGGAATATGTCGTTTTAACTTTAGATAAAAAAGATAAAACTTTCCGTCATGAAGCTTATGCCGAATATAAAGCCACTCGCGTTAAAGCGCCGGATGAATTATATGAACAGATTCCTTTAGTTAAACAAGTGGCTGAGGCTTTTAATATTCCGATCTTTGAATTGAGCGGTTTTGAAGCCGATGATTTAATTGGCACAATTTGCGAAAAAACTAAAAACGAAAAAAATTTAGAAAAAATCATTATTACTGGTGATATGGATACGCTCCAGTTAATTAATGACAAAACAAAAGTTTATACCATGAGCCGCGGTCTCTCGGATAGTGTTTTATACGGCGACGAAGAAGTTCGAGCGCGTTATAATTTAAACCCTGATCAAATTATTGATTACAAAGCTTTACGTGGCGATGTCAGTGATAATATTCCAGGAGTTAAAGGCATCGGCGAAAAGACCGCCAGCGATTTATTGGTTGAATTTAAAACTTTAGACGGTGTTTATAAAGCCGTCCTAAAAAATTCTCCAAAAATAAAACCGCGAATACTTGAACTTCTCAAAGAGCACAAAGACAACGCATATTTGAGTCAATCTCTGGCAACAATAGATTTAAATGTGCCTTTAAAATTCTCTCTATCCGATATTAGTTATTCTAATTTCGAACTGGAAAATGTTTTAGAAATATTCAGCGAGTTTGAATTTAAATCTTTACTTAACAAAGTTAAGGAACTTCGAGATAAATTAAACAAAGACCGAGATGCTAAAAATGGAAAAAAGGAAGAAGAAACATCCGGTGATGCAAAATTTGCGCGCAATGCCGATAAATTTAATTATCAATTAATAGATGATGAAAAAAAGTTTTCAGCTTTTTTAAAAAAGTTAAAACTCCAAAAAGCGCTAACTGTTGATACAGAAACATCCGGACTTGATCCAATCACAACGGAAATTATTGGAGTAAGTTTTTCCTGGAAAGAAGGCGAAGCCTATTTTGTGATTGCCGATGAAAAACGTTTAGAAAAACTAAAGCCAATTTTCGAAGATAAAAAAATAAAAAAATACGGGCATAATCTAAAATTCGATTGGCGCGTATTTAAAAACCATGGAATCGAACTGCGCGGCTTGGCTTTTGACACCATGATTGCTTCTTATCTGCTTAACCCGGGAAACCGCCAGCATAATCTTGATTCACTCGCTTTCACGGAACTTGGTTTCGAAAAGATAAGCAAGAAAGATTTAGCCGGAACAGAACCAACCCAAATGACTTTAGATTTTAAGGCCTTCGCTCCCGAAAAACTTAGCCTTTACTCCTGTGAAGACGCTGATTTTACTAATCGTTTGGTTAAAGTACTAAGTAAAAAATTAAAGGCTGAAGGGTTAGAAGAATTATTTAACCAAATAGAAATGCCTTTAATTACTATTTTAGGCGAGATAGAAGATAACGGAATAAAACTGGACGTTAAACCGATTGAGGCTTTAAATAAAGAAGTCAGCGCCAAACTTAATC
>Ga0172381_10003545_pt1 | contig 16470 bp, 15 predicted proteins | sample Leawel6488metaG_FD_119754 | JGI IMG/M metagenome (GOLD analysis project Ga0172381, IMG submission 119754) | Leachate microbial communities from a municipal landfill in Southern Ontario, Canada - Leachate well 64-88 metaG | ecosystem: Engineered > Solid waste > Landfill > Unclassified | place... | reverse complement strand
CGCCGCAGTTGGTTTAGGGCACCCAGGGGGGCGAAAAGATCCCCGCCGTAGTCCATGGTTATCTTGCGGACGACAAAGGGCGTTCCACCCGTTCGCTGCATCTGCGATTCAATCTGCTGCCGGGAAGTGGGCTGATTCTTGGCCTTTTCCATTTTAAAGTCAGCTTTGACCAGAACTGCCCGCCCGTCTTCCAGCGTGGCCTGTAGCAGAGGTGTGCCCTCTTGCCAGGTGATGGTTAAATCCAGAGCAATTTCCGTTTTGGCAGAATCAATGATCTCCTGCGCTTTTTTGGCCAGAGCTATGCTGCCTGTCAGATAGACTTTGGTGCCTGGGCGCACCCTATTCGGGGTCATCAGCCGCAGCAGACCGTCTTTTTGCACTACTCTTTGCACCACCAGGCCCATCTCCTGGCCTGGAGCCAGAAAGACCAGACCGTCGCCCTTCTCAGGGCAAAAGGGCCCGGTGAGCCTTACCGCTGCCTCGCCTCTCTGGGCATCGAAGGAGGTCACGTTGCCGATGATAATGCCCCGGTTGTCCGACATCTCCCGGCCCATGACATCCCTGGCTCCCAGCAGGTGACCCTCCGTGAAGTCGCGGTTGAAGGATAAGGCCAGGTCTCTTTCATCCTCTGAAGAAGGCGACCACTTTCCTCCGGCTATGACCTCCAGGGCTCTTCTGTAAATGCTGGTTACGATGGCCACATACTCTGCAGACTTCATCCGTCCTTCAATCTTAAGGGACTCTACCGGGGAGCGGACGATCTTGTCCAGATGCCTGTAGACGCAAAGGTCGCGGGTGGATATGAGAAATCGCTCTCTTTGCGGCTGGGCTGCCAGGCTGGCTGGCCTGCCGTAGCTGTCTTTTTCCCCTCTCAGCAGCACATAGGGCTTTCTACAGGGCTGGGCGCACATGCCCCGGTTGCCGCTGCGTCCGCCGATGGCCGAGGAGAGAAGGCACTGCCCGGAGTAGGAGTAGCAGAGAGCGCCGTGCACGAAAACCTCCAGGCCGATTCCCTGCGCAGCGGTCTCCTTTCTCATCTCTTTTATCTCATCCAGCCCGACCTCTCTGGCCAGGACGACTCTTCTAAATCCGGCTCGGTTTGCCCAGAGTGCGCCCTCTTTGTTATGGATTGTCATCTGGGTGGATGCGTGCCTCTCCAGCTCCGGAAGTACGCGGCGGGCTATTAGGGCAGCGCCCAGGTCTTGCAGCAGCACAGCATCTGCGCCCATCTCGTAGAGCCGGAGAAGATAATTGGCCACATCCGGCAATTCATGCTCTCTTATCAGAGTGTTGACTGTCACATAGACTCTTACGCCCCGCAGGTGAGCGTAGTCTATAGCCCGAGCTAACTGCGGCTCATCGAAGTTTGCAGCGAATTTTCTCGCCCCAAATCTTTTGCCGCTCAGGTAAACGGCATCGGCTCCCGCGGCAATGGCTGCAGCCAAGGCCTCAGGCGATCCGGCGGGGGCGAGCAGTTCAGGCAGTTTTTTCAAGGTTGATCGCCCATAATATTATCAATAGCGTTAACTACACTTTGCCACTGAGGGCAATAGTATACCTGGTCGGAATAGTCTTCGATATCCGTATCATTTAAGCTCCAAGGATGCTGGAAAAGAATACCCCGTCGATCGGGATCGCTTTTGACAAATTCCACGATGTTCATGTCCAGGTCGTCGATCAGCACGTCGGAGGGTATATTATGCTTGGTGCCGGTCCTGGCATGATAATATTGCGTCAGGCATGGGAAGTGCCAGCAGAGCCATTTTCTGGTGGCCTCCTCGGCGTTAGGCCGTCTGGCCGTCACCACGAGAAGATCATGCCCGGCAAGCTGCTTTATGGCCTTTTGCGAGCCCTCGATCAGCGGCACTCTCATAACGTATTCGGGGTCGGCCAACAACCGGGATATCTCCGTCCAGATCTCTATTCCGGCAAAGTTCCAGTGGGCACGATTGATCTCGCTCTTGGAATACTTCTGTCCATAATCTTTTTCAATTTCCAACAGAACAGCACTGACCTGGTCTGCCAAAACCCCGTCAATGTCCACTGCGATCTTCAAACCATGCCTCTCCTAAGAATTATTCTACAGGCCTTTTTGCTCACAATAGTCCAACGGTTGCATTGTATGATAAATCTTTTCTGATTCAAGAAATAACAAAACGAAAAACTGCTATAGAACGCATACACGGGTTATTTATTGGAGAAGATCCAATTTATTTACGGTGAATGGGATGAAGTGTATTAAAGCAATTCTCGTTTTGATGACTCTTGTTATGCTCTGCTCACCAGGGCAGTCATTGCAGGTTTTTTCAGGAGATACCGTATCCATAGACACGGCGGTTGCCGACGATATTATCGCGGCGGGCAACATGGTGAGCATCAATGCCCCGGTGGACTCGGCCATAGTGGCAGGTGGCACGGTGAACATCAATGCCCCGGTGAAGGGAGACGTCATCGCTGCCGGGGGCCAGGTCTATCTCAACTCTGATGTGGGTGGAAAGGTTGTAGCTGCCGGCGGAAATGTCAACCTGGGCGGCAACATCGGCACCAATCTGGTGGCTGCGGGCGGCCAGGTGAACATCTTTCCCGGCAAGACGATAAAAAGAGACGCTCTCATCGGCGGAGGCCAGGTGGTTAACGCGGGAAGGGTCAACGGCACCCTCACTGTCAGCGCCAATCAATTCAATAATACCGGCTCGGCGACCGCGGTGAAATTTCACAAGGTAGAAGATCAGTCTCCGAAGAGAGAGGATTATGAGATGGGCTTTAACATCTTCAGCCTGCTGGCCATGCTGGGCTACTTCATTTTGGGGCTGATTTTGGTTAAATATCTGCCCGGCATCATCCAAGCGGTGGACGGCGAGGTGAGACGCTCAACTCTTCTCAAGACCTTCCTGGGATTTGTTATGATCATCGCCTCATTCATAGCAATTCTGCTGGTGGCGGCAACGGTGGTGGGCCTGCCAATTGCGTTGATCTCAACTCTGCTATTCTTCGCAGCCCTCATGCTCAGCGGGACCTTCGTCTCCTTCAGTTTAGGCAAATGGATCAGCGAGCGGGCTAAGATCAAGCAGGGAGATCTGGTCTGCTTCATAATCGGATTTGTTATCCTCAATGTGCTCTACTTGCTGCCCTTGGTGGGCGGTCTGGTTTCATTGATCGCCATGAGCCTGGGCTTTTGCGCTATCCTCTATGCGGCCAGGGCCGCTGCCGGCCAGGCAAAGGCGGCCTGAAATACCCAATTTTTTTTCTAATAATAATATGGAAAGCGCTATTTGCCAGCCGGCAATGGTATCTTTGCAGAAACGCTCACGTCTAAATACTTTGATATTAAAGACATTGATGCTATTATTGAAAGTGTGGTGAAGGCTTGAAACTGGTCGTATTCTACAATGGCGAATTTGGTGAGAGGGTGGTGGGCAACCTCATCAACTATTCGGGATTTTGCATCTCCTGCGGCGAGGCCTGCACCCAGTGCAGGAATGTCCGTCCGGGCTATGCCGAGAATATTGTTTCCCTGGTGGAGATGCCCGATCCGGCAACTTTAGGCGACTTCATTGATGATGTTGAGCCGCTCCTGCCCCAGAATATTCCTGCTGCGGACATTGCTCTCGTTATAAATGTTCATCCCGACATTCTCTTCGGCCTTCTTCCCAAGCTCAAGGAGGCTGGGGTGAAGGGCATTGTAGGTGGATCGGAGTCGCCCAGCCAGCTTCCTTTGGGCCAGAGAATGCAGCTGGAGGAAAAGGCAGCGGAGCTGGGCATGGAGGCGGCCTTTGCCAAGCCTTTCTGTGCCCTTCGTCCCGATCCGGCCAAGCCGAACATTTATGCCTTTCTCACCGAGGCGGGAATTGGCGATCCCTTAATCGATGTGACTGTGCAAAGCAGCCGGGAGGGAAAAGACCACATCCTGGCGGCCAATGTGCTGCGCAGCGCGCCCTGCGGTTCCACCTGGTTTGTGGCTAAGCGCCTGCTGGGCCTGGAGCCGGATCAGCCCGACATTCGGGAGAGGATCTCTGAGGCGCATCATGCCTACCCCTGCACGGGATCGATGGAGCGGGACACGGAGCTGGGAGACACAGTGCTGCACAAGGGCGGCTACATCATTCGGGATGCTGTGGAGGACGCCTTCAAGAGGGCGAAGAGGCAGGAGTAGCTGCACCACAATTACCAGCAGGGCTTGCGATCTATCTCTTTGCTCGAAACCTTTTTGCATTGAGAGACAATCCACCAGGTTATGTTTTCTCCAATTCAGGCCTTTTCCGTACTCATGATGCCATCTGCCAGTGAAATGCAGTCCGCCGGCTTCTGGCTGGTGAAGGGAAATGAGCTATGCAACAGCGGGCAGGGACAAGAGGCGATCAAAGCATACGATCACGCATTGGGCATCGATGGGACCCTGATCGACGCCTGGAACAACAAGGGCCTGGTCCTGGCCAGCCTGGAACGCTTCCCTGAAGCCCAGCAGTGCTTCGAGGAGGTCCTTAAGCTCACGCCTTCGCATAAGCAGGCTCTGAGCAACAAGGGCATGGTTTTAGCCCAGCAAAAAAAATATGCGGAGGCATTAAGCTGCTTTGAGGCGGCCATTGCCGCAGACGCTTATTTTTCTGGGGCCTGGTACAATATGGCGCTAGCCTTGCAGTGCCTGGGCCGGAGAAAGGAAGCTGCGGCCGCCATGAAGACCGCCGAGACCCTGGAGGGTGGGAGAGGCAGCTGCTGCAGACGGTGAATTATTTTATTTCATTTATTCGCCAGCGGATTCTCTTTATCAGGCCCAGCAGTGTGCGCGCCTCTCGCTCCGTCAGTTCCGCCCGGCCCAGGATGCGCCGCAGCATGAGCAGCGTAAAATCCACCTTGTGCCAGGGATAGCAGATCTCTGCGAGGAGCGATCTTGTCTTGTCTTGCAGCAGAGCCAGACTCTCTCCGCCGGCCATCTCCACGTTGCTGCCGTCTGCATTATCGGTTTGGGACAGCTCGTAGAAGAGCACGGCGGCAGAATGGGAGAGGTTCATGACTGGATACTCGCTGCTGGTGGGAATGGAGACCAGCATGTCGCAGAGAGCCAGCTCCTCGGAATTCAGGCCGCAGTCCTCTCTTCCCAGGAGCAGCGCCACAGTTCCCTCTTTTCCCGCCAGCTTTTCCGCCAGCTCGGCTGGGGTGAAGCAGGGCACGCGCAGGTGCAGACGCAGGTGGTGCTGCGCCTCATCCAGCCTCTTTCCTGTAGTGCCCACCACCAGGTTGCATCCTTGCAAGGCCTCCGGCAGGCTGGCATAGGTGCGGGCCATCTGCAAGACATCCCTGGCATGCGAAGCCATGGCCGATCCGAAGTCCTCGATCTTACAGGGATTGACCAGCACCAGATTATGAAAGCCGAAGTTCTTCATGGCCCTGGCCACGGAGCCCACATTACCATCGTAGAGGGGCTCTACCAGGACGACCTTCAGGTTCATCGATCTTATCCCTTTGACACACCCAGCGGCACCAGCCGAGCTACCTTGGTGGCGATGCCCAGGTTATGCACTACGTCCACCACATCGCCCGAGGGCTTGTAGACCTGAGGGGCCTCCTCGGCCAGCATGCCGGGAGAGGTTGACTTGACCACGATGCCGTCTCTGTTCAGGGCGGCTTTCACATTCTTGCCGGTGAACTGCCTGAGGGCCTGGCTTCGGCTCATGACTCTGCCCGCGCCGTGACAAGCGGAGCCGAAGGTAAGTTCCTGGGCCAGGTCGCTGCCGCAAAGAACGTAAGAGGACGTTCCCATGCTGCCCGGTATGAGCACCGGCTGGCCTATGCCCCGGTAGGAGTCGGGCACCTCGCTTCGGCTGGGGCCGAAGGCCCGCGTGGCACCTTTGCGGTGCACATAGAGGCGCTCGCGTTTTCCGTTCACCTCGTGCTCCTCGATCTTGGCCACATTGTGGGCCACATCATAGACCAGATCGAGCTTTGATCCGGGGAAATATCTCTCGAAGACCTCTCGCGTCCAGTGGGCGATGATATGCCGGTTGGCCCAGGCGTAGTTGGCGGCACAGACCATTGCCCCGAAGTAATTGTCGGCCTCGGGCGAGCCCAGGGGTGCGCAGGCCAGTTGCTTGTCGGGAATCTCGATGTTGTACTTTTTCACGGCCCGGGATAGAACCTCCAGATGATCTGTGCATATCTGATGGCCGGCTCCACGCGAGCCGCAGTGGATCATAACCGTAATCTGGCCCTTGAAGAGGCCGAACTGCCTGGCTTTAGCCTCATCAAAGATCTCCTCTACCCTCTGGATCTCCAGGAAGTGGTTGCCGCTGCCTAAAGTGCCCAGCTGGGGCCGGCCGCGTTTGCGTGCCTTTACGCTCACCTGGGCCGGGTCGGCTCCCGGCATGTGTCCGCTTTCTTCGCAGTGGGACAGGTCGGCCTTCTCGCCGTACCCCTCCTCCACCGCCCATTTGGAGCCGTTGGTGAAAACCTCGGTGAGCTGCTGGTCGCTGGCATGCAGTCGGCCCGTGGCTCCCAGGCCGGAGGGGATGGCCTCAAAGAGAGCATCGATGAGGGTATTGATAAGCGGCTGCACGCGGCTCGCCTGCAGATCGGTGCGCAGCAGGCGCACGCCGCAGTTGATGTCAAATCCCACTCCACCAGGGCTGATGATGCCATCCTCCTCGCGAAAGGCAGCCACGCCGCCGATGGGAAAGCCGTAGCCCAGGTGGGCATCGGGCATGGCCATGGAGTATTTGACAATGCCAGGCAGGGTGGCAACGTTGGCCACCTGATCGACTGTTCCCGGCTCTACCATATCCCGTAATGCCGCAGAGACAAAAATTCGTCCCGGCACGCGCATGCCCGGCCGGTAGCCGATGGGCACCTCGTAAGTATTATCATTGATCTTGTTGATATCTGCCATAATTACACGTCCAAAATAACCTGAATGCACCACACGTCATTCTTCTTGATGCCGAACTTGTGCCGGGTGATGGCCTTGACCTCATTCTCGAAGGCATGTCGCTTGAGGTCTATCCTCTCACCGCCAATCTCTGCCTGAAGCTTCCAGGGTTCTGTCCGATCTTGCTCTATCTTGATGGAAAAGGTGGCGAAGACCGCCGATTCCGTCTCGAAGAGGAAGACGATCTCGGAGAGCCATTGGTAGGCCAGATCCTCCAGATCAAAGGCCTCCAGCTCCACCTTCCAGGTCTCTTTGACGGTTATCGTGGCTGGATCCACCATGGATTTGAAGAGGGCGGCAGCGGCATTAGAGAGCATCTCCTCCGGCGTTTTTCCATAGGCTCGAAACTTTACGTCGGCGGTGTGCTCCAGGTACTCGAAGGGAATCATCTGATAGTAATTGGAGCCGCCAGGCATTAAAGCATTGCCAGTGTGCACGCCAGCGCTTGGGCGGAGACAACCCGGCCTGCGTCCTGCAGTCTGATGTATATTATTCGCAGGGCTTTGTGCAGGCTTCTCTTAGCAATCGCAATTGGGTCGCTTATAGTTCATCTCATCTAAAAGAATTGATATACTCAAAGCACCAAGCTACTGTGCAAGAATAAATACTGAAGGTGACAGGAATGATCAGACAGACCAAGTCTCTTTCAATGGGGATTGTATTTTGCTTTTTATGCTTGTCGGGTCTAAGCATTGCCCAAGATTTCCCCTTAGATAGTGGAAATGCCGATTGTGCCGATCTGGTCACTGCTGGCCAGAACGATGTGGCTTTTGGCTGTTTCGGGCGCGCAATCGAGGCGGACCCAACCTCAGCCTTCGACTGGGCTGGTCAAGGGGACGTCATGAATAACATTGGATATTATTATCAGGCACTGGTATATTACGAAATGGCATTAAATCTCGAGCCAGACTCTTCTAATATACTAACGAGCAAAGGCCGAACTCTCACCCGTCTGGGCAAATATGATGATGCATTGGATATCTTGGCCCAGGCATTGGACCTGAATCCTGATAATACATATACCTGGGAAAGTATAGGTGATGTTTACACCGAGCTTGGTGATACCGATAAGGCAGATGCCGCATACGCCAGATCAAAGCCCACAAAGCCTGCAACGCAGCGCAAGTCAGTTGATGACTACCTTTCCAGCGGTCGCGAAGCTGCCAGTAGTCACGAAGAAGGAATCTAAAGGGATCAGAGGAACCTGATCCCTTTTGGCATCTTACCAATACGTTTTTGGAATTCCTCAGGCCAATTAACAGGATCCAGGCCCTTCTGGCTCAGCAATGCTGAGGCCCAGCGTTCCAGGCCTACACCGCTGCATCCCGACCAAAGGGCTTCGCCTGACTGGGACTTCACTGTGAAGCCCTTGGGATACTTCTCGCCATTGACGGACAGATTTTGAAACTCAATCCAGTTGCCGTTGTAGGGCAGCACGGCCTCGTAGTCCACAGTTCCTGCTCCGGACATCTCTGAGAGGCCCGTCTTTCCTTCCTGGGCCATGAACCAGGGCGTAACCCAGGCCGTCCTCCAGTGCAGCTCCAGGATATCCTCGAAGATGTGCTTGTAGCAGGCCTTCAGCTTCTCAGCTTCAGCCAGCACCTGTTCGCGCGTCCCCAGCCACACGATCTCTATCCTGTGAAACTCATCCACGCGTTCGATGCCGTGAATGCCCCCGGACTCGTAGCGATGAGAGGTTCCGGATCGGTCGAAGACGGTGATTGGCATCTCTTCGCTCGGCAAGGTCATGCCCTGCAGAAATCCCCAGAACGTAGGGCACTGGGCATAGCACATGCCTCCGATGGGCAGGTCGATCTTCTCTTTGACCAGTTCGAGGGGCACCTCATGGGTGACCTTGTAGTAGTCCATGACCTCTTCCCAGAAGGCAGGATCGCGAGTCTTGGGTGGGCAGACGAAATAGATCTCCGGGTAAACGCCCTGGGCGTGGCCGCTCTTCTTCCAGACATCCCAGGTGTCTAGCTTTGGGAAGATCATCTCGCGATAGCCCAAAGGCCCCACGATTTCTTCCAGCACAATTTTCTCGAAGGTGCGAAAGACATGCGTCGCCTCCGGTCCGTAGATCCACTGGCCTCGGCTCGAGCCGTGCTTGATCCAGCCCGCCTTTTGCATCTCCTCAGTGGGATCGCGAGTGAACTTGGGCGGGCGCGGCGCGCTCTCCCAGAGCAGCTCCCAGTGCTCGGTCTTGCCTCCATAGCTGCTTTGCAGTTTCTCTTCCAGAAGGCTGATTATCCTATCAGGTATGCGATTTTCCATCTCCGACTGGCCCAAGGCTCCGCCGGGGCCCACATCCAGAGATAGATGCAACCGTCCACCCTCAAATTTAATCTCCCGAACATAGGGTATCTTGTGCTTGATGGTCCTCTCCGACTCGACCTCTATCTCGAATTTGTTTACATCCAGGCCGCGCACGCCGATACGAAATTCTTTTCCCAAAAGCTCGGACAGCGGCCGGCGCAGCCTGAGAAGCGCATCATGGGCTCGCACAAACCTGTCGCTGTCAATGACCAGATCGATTTTGCTGCCGGCCAGGCTCCATGCTGTTATCTTGGCGCCCTGGCCAACAGGTGCGCCCTTCTGCAATATGGGCCCGGCGTTGCCAAAGAAGTCTGAAACGGCCGCCTTGGCCTTTTCCGCATCCGCGCTCAGCCGGAAGCTTGCCTCCAAATGGAATTTCATCTCTCCTCCGTGCAAGATATTGTCTCTTCCGCTATTTTAATGTTCATCAGTAGATCGTCAACTGTGGAGAGCAGAGTGCCTATCTTTTCTGTGGAGAATTGCAGGCGGAGGCGGTCGTCATCTATCACAAGACTCATATTGGGCAGGTTATCGGGCTTCACCGCCAGCGCCACAGTCTCCGCTTGCTTTCCCCAAAAAGTCAGGCTGGCCCATGTCACGGCGCATCCTCTACCGCTGGCGCACCTTCTGCAGCTTTATGCAGTTGCTCTCCCACAATCTCGTCCAGAATGGCCAGGAACCGATCCTCAGTGCCCGGTGGGATCGAAGCGCCACTGGCGATGGTGTGCCCTCCGCCCATTCCGCCTACGGCCCCTGCGGCCTTCCGAAGAGCAATGGATAAGTCAAGGCCACTGGATATGAGCGGCTTGGTTCCGCGGGCCGATATCTTGACCATATCGTCCTTATGATTCAAGGTGATGAGCGGCAGGTCCGCAAATAAATACCGGATTCCCAGTCCCGACACAATAGCCCCTGCTTCCATATTTACCATCTTGAGGTAGCGAATGTTCGTTAGCACCTGATTTTGCTCTCGCAGCATGCCAATCTCTCTTCGGATATGGCCTTTGTATTCTTGGGCCAGGCTTCTGGCCTGCTCAAGTGCGCCAGTATCGCGCAGGCACAGTGTCAAGCCCAGACCTGGAACATCTCGATTGCCGCAAGCATTGAGAAGCTCTACCATTTCCAGGGAGTTTTCCACCACCTCGTGCTTGAGGCGGATGGCCTCCCCTATGATTGAATCCGCGGCAAAGCTTCCTTGCATAAGTAATTTCAAGGTTAAGGCAGTGCATAATTTAGCCAGGTCATCTCTTGCCAGGCTCTCTACATTGCCTTTTATCTTCAAATCATCTAAAAATTGGCGGGTTTTTTCCGTGTCGCCGGTAGAGTCCAAGAGCGGCTCTATGCTGCTCTGGAAAACTTCCTCGATCGGGCCGTCTTCAGACATCTTCAGGCCGGCTTTCAACTCTACGGCTCCGCATGCGATGGCCTCTTCCAGGATGGTTTTATTCGCTCCGGTCATGCCCTGCCGGTCACCCATGGCACCTACTAGTGCCAAGCCGGATAGATCCGCGTTCTCGCCCATGTGGCGTACCACAGAATATACGGTGCCGGCAGCAGACAGCTCAAAGGCCCCATCTATGCCGAAGAGATGGGGGTTGAGGTGCATGCATTCCAGCGTGCCCACGGGTCGATGGTGGTCCAAGACGAAGCAGTCATCTTTGACGCGGGAGACTAGATCCGGCTTGCCGCTGCCCATATCGCAAAAAACCACCGGCCCCTCCAGCCCGGCAAGCACGGACTCATCCAGCCGGTTTAGCAGAGATGCCTGAAAAGGTATCCCTGCGCGCAGGAGGGCACTACAGATCAGCCCTGCGGATGTGATCCCGTCCGCGTCATTATGCGAGATCACGCGCATGCTGTCGCATTGCATTATCGATCTGGCAATAGCCTCTGCAGCTTTGTCCAGCCGCTTCATGAGATGAGGATCTCAGCCGTCTCAGGCGAGTAAGTCCAATCCGGCGCCAATCGCCCGGAGTCATGATAGTATTTTACCAATCTTCGAACCTTGTTCTCGGTGAGGTGCAGGGATCTCTTGTTATGGACGTCCTTCTTGTTGGCCTTGATGTGCTTGCGGACGTGCAGAGCTTTCCTCATCAGATTGGTGAGATCCTCTGGGATATCAGGCAGGACTTTGTTCTCCTTCAGGAAGCCGGTTATGTTCTTGCCCAAGACTAATTTGGTGCTGGGCACTCCGTACTGATCTCGCAGGGTGAGGCCAATGCGGCTGGGAGGCATGCCGCTCTCGTGCAGCTTCATGATTGTCTTTTCCAGCTCCTCGCTGGATACATCGGACCACGCGGGTACTTTAGCAACCGTGGGTGGTCTGGATCGAGAGGAGCCCTTTTTTCTGCTGTGCATTTTAGCCATCTTTATAGTCCTCATTAAATTTCATAAAGGCGAAGGTATAATGCCCACTGCTAGGTGGGATAAAAAACTTGCGCCGCTCTGTAGGTAACTGATTTATAGGCTGGGTGTTTTTCAAGGCAATGTCATGTTTCCCGAGTATATAAACCAGCTCTTCTATCTGGTGGGCGAAGCGGTAGTACTTTTAGCCGTATTGATCTTGATTTTGTCTATAATAGTATCTTTGCTTGTTCTTTACTCTTTTAAGACAGGCAATTTCTTTGCTGCCCGGTATATGCTTTTAGGCATCGTTCTTCTCGAGAATGTAATAAAGACTCTCTTCTGGATTTCCCGTGCCGATGATTCCATAGTAGATGATGTTGGAGTGCGGCTTCGCAATTACATAAACAACAAGGAGTTCTTGAAGATTCCATGTGCTGAGAGATTAATCTTCATGCCTCAATGTGTTCGCAGCACAGAGTGTCCGGCCAAGCTCACGCCTGAGGGCATAAAGTGCGTGAACTGCGGGCGCTGTCGCGCCGGAGAGGCCAAGAAATATGCAGAGAGCCTTGGTTACCGGTTCTTCCTCGTGCCCGGCTCCAGCTTCATAAAGAGAATGATCAAGAAATATCGGCCGCGAGCTGTCGTCGGCGTCGGCTGCCATATGGAGGTAAAAGAGGGCCTGGATCTCTGTCACCGCCATGGCATACCGGCACGAGGAGTGCTGCTCTTAAAAGCGGGTTGTGTGGCCACGACACTGGACTGGGAGCAGTTCTGCGAGACCATAAAAGAAAAATAACCGCATGCCTAAAAAAATGTACTAAATGGTACTGTTTATTCCATGCTGATGGCTTCGGATGGGCAAGCCTCAATGCATGTCTTGCACTCAGTGCACTTTTCCTTGTTTACAACTGCTATTTCCTCGTCGTCCAAGGCGATGGCTTCTTCCGGGCACTCCTCGACGCAAGTTCCACAGCTTACACATTCCTCTCTGTTAACAACTGCAGGCATTAGTAACTCCTCCAATTTGCCTCACTAGGGCAAATCCACCTGTAAGTATATCCGATATATACCTTTCGTTAGCCTTGTCCGCCTATGCCAGTTCGTTGTATCTTTTTCGGTCTTTCAGCTCCTGGCGTTTGGCGCTGTTCCATCCGCTTACAGCCTGGAGGTATCCGGTAATTCGGCTAATGTGATCCACATCTTCCGATCCGCAGCTCGGGCACTTATCTTCCAGTCCACCTGATACCCTGGCGCATCCCAGGCATACTGTCATATCCCTGCTGAAGGTGAAGTAGCCGATCTGGGTCTCTTTGGCCAGGCGCATTCCAAAGTCCATCAGGCCCTGGGGGTCTGGAGTGGCTTCTCCCATGAAGATATGGAAGATGTTGCCGCCATCGACTATGGGGAAGAAGACATGTTCGTGTTTTGCCCTTTCGAATATGGTCACGTCGGCCCCGGGTGGCAGATGAGTGCCGTTGGTGTAATAGACGGGCAGATCGCGCGTCTTCTGAACATTCTTCTTCACGGCATCGAGGTCGCCTTTGACAACCTTCTCCGCACAGTCCCGGAACTCCTCGTGGATAAGATCGGATACCGCGAATCGCTGGGCGGTGGTTTCCGCGGGTGTACGCGCCAGGGCAATGGTCATGCCGTGCTGCAAAGAGAGTTTTTTGGCGTAGATCTCCATCTCCGTCATGGCCCGTACGGCCAGCTTCCAGGCATCTCTGGACTCATGCATCTGTTTTCCCGTGTGGAACTGCACCATCTCGTTGACGCCCACCACGCCGATGGTATAGACCAGGCCCTCCAGGCCTACGGCGACTGACCCCTTCTCGCCCGTGCGCGGGTCGCGCGGCTGCTGGGTGGCGAAGGGCATGCGGTGGTTCTTGATGATCTGGTTCATCCACTCGCGCTTGACTTTGAAGATCTCCACAGAGGTGTCCATCAGCTCTCGCAGGTACTCGAAGAGCAGCTCATCGTCACCCCTGGCCAGGTAAGCGGCGCGAGGACAGTTGAGGGATACCACTTGCCAGGAGCCCATGGAGAAGTGCTTGCCATCTTTGAAGTATAGCTTGTCCTCAAACTGGCTGTCGCTTTCATGAGTGGCCGCAAACTGATACGCGCAGCACTGGTAGCATGATATTCCCTCGCCTGCACCGCGATAAGCGGGAAGCTGGTTGTCAAAGTATGGTGTGCCGTACTCGGCTGCCAGCTTAAATGTCAGGAGGTAAAGCTGCTGGTAGGTGGGCAGATCCGGATGGGCGGCATTGAAGGCCTCGTCCTCCTTCATGAAGTCCGGCTCAATGCTGATCTCTGGCTTGGGGAAGTTGAAGGGCTTGCCCCAGTAGTCTCCGGCCAGCATGACCTCCATGAGGGCTTTGAAGGCTAAACGGACTTCGCGCTCGAACTGGCCGTAGGTCTTCAGGGGCGCATCAGGTGACGAGCCGTTCCAAACTTTTCCAGCGTAGACAGCAGGCTTGTCTCGCCACAGTTTGGGAACTCCCGGCGTGAGCTGCACCGAGGAGAAGACGAGCTGGCCGCCGCGAGCGACCATCATCTGTGTCATCTCGTAGACGAACATCTGCATGAGCTGCACGATCTCGGCATAGCTCTTGCTCTCAAAGTAGGGGGCGATGAAGGTGAGGAAGTTGTAGAAGCCCTGCCCTCCCGCGAAGTTGGTCTGGGCGCTGCCCAGGGCTTTTACAGCGTGCAGCATGGCCACCTCCGGTTTCTTGGCAGGACCGGCAACGCTCGCTTTGGTGCCGAGACCATCGGGCATCAGTCCGTAGTATAAGAAATAGCGCAGATCCCAATCCTGGCAGTTATGTATCAGCAAGCCATCTGAGGCAAAGTAAGTGTGGCTCTCTTCATCTTCTCCATCAAGGAACAGGTCATAGACATATTCTCCGGACGGCTTTACAGAAATGATCTCCCTGACCTCTTCCGTTTTCGGATTTCTGTGAATCTCCTTGACCTCGGCCAGGAACCTATCGATGTGCTCCTGGCGTTTGTCAAAGAACTTTGCCACTTTGCTGAAAGCCTGGATGTTCTTGAAGCCGTTGAGCTGTATCCTGTAAAGTGTTCGCCTCTCTTCCTCTTCGTAAAGCTCCACTATTTGCGGATTCATTCCCAAGGATGTCAGAAGCAAACAGAGTTCCTGGCGGAGCATCTCTGAAGCGGTTGTATAGTTTACGATGCAATCGGATTTTTCCGGCCGATAGAACGCAGAGCCATCACCGGTAAATAGAGCGCTGAGGAGGTCGGAAAGAAGATCATCGTTCAGATGGTAAACGATGTTAGGAAGCCTCTTGTTGTAGCTCTTGCCTGATATGCCGAAGACGTACCTGAAGAGCAGGTAAATCAGCTTGCCGCCAAAGTAAACCTGTTTGGCCCTGTCCCATTCACCCTCTACGCCGTAAATCACTCGGGTGGTGGGATGACCTTCGGTCTGTGTCGCATAGGTATTAAGAGCGCCGCTGGCATAGCATTTTATTGCCTGTGCATGCTCGCTGCCGGTTATGGCCAAATTGTAGTTGCAGGCTTCCTGGATGTTGTAATTACCCTCTGAGATAAAAAAACCGAGCAGCTTTGCGACATCTGCTGTAAGGGAAAAGATGGCGGGAAGATCGTGCTCACTACCTGCAACGCCCACTCTCAACTCCGCGAAGCTATCCTGGCCATAATGCTCGCAGAACGTCTTGAAGAGGGAGATGGGCATTATCCCCTTGGTGAACCATTCTTTGTGGTGCTCGACACCCAAAGCCCTGGATATCTCAGAGAATGACTTGCATTTTCCATCCTCGATTACCTTCTGGAAGATAAAACGAGCACCGCGCACAAAGACGTTCTCTAAGTGGAACGCAGGAACTTTCTCCACGAACTCATTTATCAGATCTAAGTTCTCAATAGGTTTGCCGCGCAGGTTAAGGCCATATTCCCAGGCTCCGCCTAAGACATCCCCCTGTTTAATATCTTCAGCTTTTCTTATGCCGTTGCCCTTTGTCGGTATTCTGTGCTCTCGGGTGACCATTAGTGATTTGCCGCTACTGGTCTTTATCTTCAGCAGATTGCTATCGGCTGGGCGCCGGGATACTTTTATGACTTTTTTTGGTCCAAGGGGCGAGATGGCAAAGAGATCCTCTGGATAGTAATAATCACCATCAAAGGGCAGCTCGTCCGGCCTTATAATGGTCGTTCGACCTTTATCGATAACGGGCACCGCTGTACTGCCGTCAATGCAAAACGGCCTTGTCCCGAAGTACTCCAGATCGTGGATGTGCAGGTCTCCGGCCAGGTGGCGGTCGGCAAGATGGGGCGGCAGCAGCAGCAGGTACTGCTCCTTGCTGATCTTGTCTGCCTTCTTCTTGTGGCTTGTCTCGGCATTTTCCTGGAGATTGGCATTCTCCTTGGCCTCAAAGCCCGTACCGATGTCGATGAGGTGGGCATCGTAGACCGGAGTTCCCACGCGGGTGCAGATGTTGCGCCACTCCGTATGGTGCCTCTCTAAGAGGATTACATTCATGATCTCGCGCACGAGCGGGCCGCTCAGGTACTGGACGTTCATCCATCGCACCCGGCGCTCCACCTCTTTGGCGATGTCCTGGGCCTCTTCCACGGTTATGCCCGGCTCTTTGTAAAATTGTTCAGATAGCTTCGTCTCTTTGAGCAGCTGCTTGGCTATGGCCTCTCTATCCCAATCCAGCAGATGGCCGTCCGTGGTCCTAACTCTGGGCATGGCAGAAACGGCCAGCCCTTCCAGGGTCTGCTGCACAATTCTGCTGCTCAACGCCCATCCCCTCTACCATAAAGCAACATAACTCATCATCTCAGTAATCAACTTATTATACCAGTATTTCATCCGTGGTTTATTCGGGTTTCGCTCCAAACTT
>Ga0172381_10003544_pt1 | contig 16477 bp, 8 predicted proteins | sample Leawel6488metaG_FD_119754 | JGI IMG/M metagenome (GOLD analysis project Ga0172381, IMG submission 119754) | Leachate microbial communities from a municipal landfill in Southern Ontario, Canada - Leachate well 64-88 metaG | ecosystem: Engineered > Solid waste > Landfill > Unclassified | place... | reverse complement strand
GGTTGGGTTACCAAGACTATCAATGCCACCTGACCAAGCAGTAATAAGAGACGGGTTGTTTCCATTACCCCTTGTGAGGAACCCGATCTTGCGCACCCCACCATCGAGCAGATAACCGAGCACTACAGCTCGGTTACTGTCAGACCATCCTGTGCAGAGTCCAGTAAAGACTCCATCGGGGGTAGTGGAATCAATCCTCAAACGCCAGGTCGTTGCATAAGCATGAGGAAATGTTAGGTCTACCTCACGACTCCAGTAGAATGGGGTCCCATCTGGAAACGGCCCTACCGTGGTGCTGATGACCGTTAGGATGCCTCCTGAGACTGAAGCCGTCCCAGTACCAATCCGCTGCCACGGGTTGGTGTTGTCTGCCTCAGGTAATGAGTTGGCATCATAGGCTACGGATACCTGGGAGATTTGACGAGAGAGTGGCGGGAAGGCAATACGATTCTTGGGGGTGTTCAACAACAATGAAGTGGGGTCATTCGAGAGAGCAGTGTAGGCCCTCTCGTAAGCACGATAGAACAACTCCCGAAGTTTGGGTTGGGGCTTCGGTGCTCGAATATCGTTGACTGAGATCCTACTATGAGCATTACTAGTCGATTGGATTGCATTTCTGTAAGGGAACACCCTATTGCCAGTAACTCCAGTGGCCCTATTCCATCTATTTGAAACAAACTCAAGAGAGTTCATCCTGCGGATCTCTACCGTAGGGTCGTTAATCCAGGAGTAGTCAATCGATATAGTAGAGCCTGGAGCCGGTGGGTTGATGAGAACGATCTGCCCTAAAAGACCTATCACCTTATCCACTAGGACTGGGCTATTATTGACACGCACAGTCACATCTGCAGGCGTATCAGCAATGAACCCATTTCTTGGATCAACTATTGACCAGACATTAGCAAGGATATTGTTGCTAGGATCAGTTGCCGGAGCCCTAAAACTGGCTTGAACCTTGACCCTGTTTGCAGTGATGACTGACAGGATCTTGTAATCACCTCCGTTGACAGGATCTACTGTTGAAATGGCTGCCTCTAACCGGAGATACATGCCAACATGCGTTGAGTTCAGACTGGCGCCAGGAATAATCACTTCACTCGTAGTTACATCCCCGAAAAATCTGACTGGAGTAGTCTGAACGGACCATTGATTACCGAACTGGACAATTAGTTCGGGCTTAGTAATCGGGCCCTTGTTGGTGAATAGAGATCGATAGGGGTAGGGTATTAGAGCTGGGAAAGTGGCTGTAGTTGCTCCAACAACAAGGATATCCAAGTCATTGGCACGAACATTACCAATGACTGACACAACATAAGTACCCGCCACAATACCAGATACGACTAGAGCAACAACTTTCGAGTCAGCGGTGAACACCTCGAGAACGGTTACAACTGAAGGACCCGAGAAAGAATAGGAAGCCGGGTCGAGCAGAACCGAATCAATCATCAAATCTTTGCTGAACCTAACTAGTACGATACTGGTGCTCAGAAGTAATTCCGCTGTATCAACATAGAGTGCGGCCGCTACTGCATTAGCATGTAGGGTAGATGACCCATTGAAGGTTATTGACAGACTGGCAGCCGTTGCACCAACACCCAAAAGGACATTGCCAGGCTGACTACTAGAAGTTCCAAGTATCCCTGTAAAAGCCATCTGTCCTCTTAGAAGTCACCTGTGTGGTCTTCACCTACAACTAGTTGATTGACCTTTCGACCCAAGCGATCTTGATCTAGCAACCCACGTGAGTACACCCTAAAGTCCTCGTAGTAGTAACTTGACAGGTTACCCCTCGACGCATCCAAGATCCCAAGCCCCCCATTTGGATTGTAGTGATCCGTGAATACGTAACGAATCTTGAACAAGGTGTGCGCGGGCCGAATGATGTTCAAGATGAGGCGAACATTGGCCTCAAGAGTGAAAGCATCTGTTGGGAACCCAGTTGCTGTGTCTGTGACATCAACCTGGAACCCAAACTCATCAGAGATGTCAAACCCTGAGGCAAGTAGCCTTGCCTGCAAGAAGTTCTCAGTGAAGGTCAAAGCTCCAGTGAAGAACAGCTGAACCCCTTGAACCATTGCCTTGGGGATCGAACCCTCAAAGTAGATCCCAATCACATTGAGCAAGAACTGCCTGAACTGCTCATCATCATAGCTAGTCGTCGGCAACTGACCATCCATGAAGACCATGTAGCCGATCAAGGTATAAAGGAAATCAGTGCGAGTTGTCTCAAAGTCTATGTCAAATTTGACATCCTCAAGCGCCAACTCCAAACGTGCTAACTCCAGAGCGACTGCCTTGACCTCGACTGAATAGTTTGGGCCCTCTATCGTTGATATGTAGTTGCTGGGCAGTAGGTCAATCAGATTCTTGAAAATGCTCTGAGTCCTCTGAATGAGGCGTAAGTTGTACTCCTTACCTGACTGCTCAACCGTATGATTGAGACGATTCGGGTCATTTACGAATCGATCAGCCATTATGTAACCTGAGCCTTTGCATAGGTGATTGTGAAGTTTCCAAGAGTGATGAATTCAACACTAGTAGCCGGAATATCATGAGACCCGGAGTCTCCACGGATAACATAGGAAACCGTGTATATGTGGTCAGTAGGTAGATCAGGGATGATCCCAAAACCAGCAATTGAAAAGACTATGTGATTCGCAGTTCTCCTCAGTAGTTCAGCTTGTTGCGTGCTCAAGGTAGTGAAGCCTGCAGCTACCAGGGTGGCGGTGTCCGTGTACCCATTGATGACCGCCCCACCTGAGCCAATGATGAATGCCTGTCGAGGGGCAAGAGCCACCTGGGCCAAAGTACCCACCAGTGTCAGGGCCTCGTCATCTTGGAATACCCCCTTGTGCTCGGTGACAAGACCACCACCATCGGTCGTCGAGAACGCAAGTGGGTTGGTCAATAGGTAGGCAACATTGCTTCCATGATCCAATGAGCTGAGATGCAGGTAAGCCGATGTTAGGCTCTCACGAAGCTTCCTCGACCCATCCGCATAGGCCATACGAGCCAACGGTACAACTGGGAAGTCTACGCCCTGAGATTCATCAATCGCACGAATGACGTCACCCTGGGCTAGCCCACGTCCAATGAGCCTTTGATCCGTCTCCAGACTAGTATTGGTACGGATGTCCGGGTCAGCCTTATCCTTCGTGGCCCCCGGGAGTAACTGAACTGTGGTCTCAAGAGTAATCGAATTCTCGATGGCTTGCTTGATGATCACATCAGCTGTTGTGTGACGTTTGCTGTTGACCGTTCGTTGTAGTTGCTGCAGCAAGTCATTGATTACGTAGTTGACCGTGAAGTTCTCGTCGTGTGCATAGTCTACGGATACCGTAGCCCCATTGACGATATTCGAAGTAGCAGTCCTTAGAATCTTGGCCGGAGTAGTTGCTCCACCCTCAATGACCTCGTAATCCGGGATCGTTGTGTCAGGTCCATTATATTCAATAGACCTACTCTCATTAAATACTCGAATACTCTTGGTGTTGATGCCAATACTCCCGAGTGGTTCTGGTTGGGCACCAATCAGGACGTGAGATTCATTGTTGACCTGAATGCTAGCACCAGAAGGTATGCCACCTACCTGGTTGATTGACAGATAGTCAGTCGAGATAGTGCTCTCACCGTCCAATAGCGGGTCAGAGGTCTTGTACAGATTGTAACCTAAGGCGCTGCTCAAAGCCCCTGACACCTCTCCAACCACAGACACTACTCGTCGCACAGGCTGGAATGTGAATGTGAACTGATTGACACTTCGGAAGCGGTAGTCTGCCGTTACTACATCATCAAAGTTGGTAACCACCTGACCAGGAATACTGGCATTTACTTGGAATGTCTGGTAGTCGATGAGAGTTACGCCTGTGAGCAGATAGTTCAGCCCTTGAGTGACATTGCGAACTCCGAACCCAAGAGTGAGGTTGTCTAGGATCTCTGTGATAGGTGTGGTTTGAGTTACCCGGCTATCCTGGACCCTGAATATGAGGTTGGTAGCATCCAATATGATGCAGGTGATATCACGCGCGATATCATAAGTGAACGCAAACCTCTCGGATACTTGACGTTCCTGGGTACCCTGAATCCAGATGTCGACCTTACCCCCAATGTGCTTGTGTCGGACCTCATCATAATCACGCATCATCAGCTCATCGCCACTCTTGACGATCTTGGACTTGACAATACCAACCTGCTCAGCTGAAGTTGAGGCGTATCCACCGGCAGTACCTGTATCAACCGAGTAGCCTAACAAGCATCGAGTAGCGAGATCAGAGTTGCTCTCTCGGTCAGATCCAAAGACTGTGGCGTCGTTATTTACAACCTGAAACCCTGAAACACCCTGAACGTTGATGATCTGCCCTGCAGGTCTATTCCCGTCAGAGCCAACTGTCTCAGAGATGATGTCTACGGGAATCTCATACCGTTTAGTATCGAAATTGTAGTAGGTGTCTGCAATAATAGCAGACATTACGAAGGACCCACCAACCCTGAACCTAACTGAAGGGATACCGAGAGAGGAGTCTGCGTTCGTACTTACGATAGTACCAGTTGGAATAGGAAGGTCGAACGTTGGACGAGTCGAAGTGTAGAAGATCTCTTGACCAAAGGCGGGGCGCCCAGGTAAACGAGTCTTGTTGATGTTACCAGCAAGCTTGTCGAAGGCAGAATCAATGAGACTCTGAACAGCATCGTTTGTTGAGTACCCAAGAGCTGCTTTGAGGGCTGTCTTGTAAGTACTACCAGCTACTGGGTCTGAAACCCCATCTCCATTGGCATCGTCGATCTGAAGAAGAGTTAGGAAGCTCTGAGTCCGATTGACAAAGTCAATGAGAAAGTACAGTCTTTCAGCTTCTGAGCTGAAGGGATCAATCGAAACATCTCTTGTAGTCGAGCCAGGGATAAGGCTTACCTCTGTATTCACTCGTTGAACGGCTGTGACATAGTCAGTAACTACCTGTAACTGGGTACGCCCGGGTAGTGACCGTATTGAAGTATCGATGATCAAAGGACTCCCAAGAACTTCTTGGGAGAAAGCACTCTCTACCTCGGAGCTGGTTAGTGGATCAAAGTACACTCCGGTTACGACGTAGTAGAGTGGATCAGTATCGGCTACCCCGGACCATTGGTCATCGTTGATACTATCCGACGTCCCCGAGCGAACATGCTCAAACCCGATGAACTCAGTTAGTGAGTAATCCTCAAAAGTAGAATTGAATCGGATCTTGTTGCTGTAGACCGACGTGTCATACGTCTTGTCCAATTTGGTAGCAATAATGTTCCCGAACTCATCTTTGCTAACCACCTTGACGGCTAAGAACTGATCTCCCGCATCGAAGATTGTTTGGTCTGCTGCAAACTGGGTGGCATTTTCTTCAAAGATTGTGGACTTAGCTGAGACAGTAGTCGCGTTGATCTTGTAGTACCCAGTGGTACCGCCAGCCGAAGTGGAAGCATAGAAGTTGTAGCCAACAAAGTTAGTAGGGAGTGGTTGGCCTGCAGTACTGAAGCGCTGAACTGGTAAAGCGGATAGGATTCGAACCGAACCCCGAAGTCTTCGCATGCGAATCCCAGAGGGAGTCTCCACCTGCAGGACATCAGATTGGCTGATCAGGGTCACCTGAACTGTAGAGGGGACGCTCACCCCTCCGACAATATCAATAGTGCGTACCTGGATGGTATTAACGCCAGGGCTGAGAGCTAACCCATCTGGGTAACTACTCAAGTTAGGAATAGTGAAACTTGGCAGGTTGAAATCAACAAGGGTCGAATCCGAAACGAAGGCGGCACCATTGATGGATACTTGGATGTCAGAAGTCGAGCTATCAACTTGTCCTTGAATCACAATGGATTCTTGATTAGTCGTGAAAACAAGGTTCGTAGTGTACCCAGAACCATCCCGGAGCAAGATTTGTGGTGCGCTAGCCATACTACGCCTTATTGAATCAATGAGTACTTTTGCAAGTTGCTAACGATCTCTTGTTGAGCCGTAGCGCCCAGTAGGTTATTTGGGTACGGAAGCCGCAACCCACGTGTCAGTTGGATTGGTTTCAGGGATCTATTTGAAACCGTGACTGTAATGAATAGGACAGTCGGGTCATCCTGGCTTTGCTCCAACGTAACCCCTTGCAACTGAAACGGGAATTCCTCATCGGAGACAGCTTGACCTACCGTTTCCTCTTGTTGCTTCTTAATAGACTGCCAACTACCAAAAGCAGTATGTATGTCTGAGGTGATTCGGTTCTGGAGGATACCACCCACTACGAGCTTCTCACCAATCTGGTCGATGATCCTCGTCCCGTACCAGTTGTGGAATGAGTTGGTACCTGTAATAGTGTAGATGATCTTCTGAAGCTCCTGAATCAGGAGTATCTCGTCTCGTACTTGAGTAACCTCACCTGTAACACTGTAGCGCCAGTCGTTCTCGACACCGAGCCCCCCACACCTACGACACTCTTGACGAACCGTGGTATAGTTAACCTCCAAGAAGTTGAGATCCGCTTGAAGAGGCTCATCGAAGACAATCTGACGCAGAGGACGATCCGTGAGGGTGCCAGCTCTATTGACCAGAGCCCACCCTGGAAATACCTTCTTGCCATTAAAGTGACGATTGACTGGAATTCCCAGTAAAGTTGCTAGGGTGCTTGTGGGGTCGAGAAAGATAGCTGCGTCTCGTCCAAGTAGGTTGGACCGGAAAAGCATCTTGTTGTTCTGAGTGTAGAACTGAAGCCCGTTAACTCGAGTATTAATGGATAGAGCTAGGTGATCTGGCTGTATTCGAAGCCCACTGGGGATTCGAACATCCTGCCATGGATCATTACTCACCCTAACCCGCAACCTATCGTTAACCCCAGCTGTGATTGTGAAAGGTCCAGAGCGAGAACCCCCTGATTGTGCCGGAGTTTCAACTCCATAGGAAGGAATCTCCGCAACTCCATTGGCTCGAATCACAACTGAGTTTGAGGAGGCAATGGGTCGCAACGGAGTAGCAACTTGTCGGTCACCACGCATTAGTAAGAACTCTTCAGCTACTAAGTGGGTGCACAACTGCTCTAACTGTCTGTCATAGCTCATGAGTTTGAACCTCCACCGGAAGCTGTATACCCATCAGAGCCACGCTCGAACGATGGCCCATCCGTTGGCGCACGAGTACCACCCTGGTCATAGGACGACATCGGGGCATAAGTGTACTTACCAAATGGGTCCTGCCCTTTATCGTCAGCAATAGCACGATAACTAGGGTCGATGAACAATTGGTTTACTAACGCTATGAGGTTCTCGAGCGACCCGTCAACATCGACAGACTTTTTGATGGTATTAAGTTCGTTGATCTCATCCTGTAGTTGATCTGAGTAGTCTATTGCACGTCGAATCTTGCGCTCAATTCGTTCAAGACGATCCAGACTACCCTCAGTCCAAGACCGCATTAAACGAACTGCGTTTCCAGAGTCACCATCTGATAACCCTGGAAGCGGCAAGGGCTCACCGTTGGAAAGGATCTTAGAAGTAGCTGTCTCAGAACCCTTCAAGTAAAACACGGGGTCACTCTTGCTTCGTACCTGCAAGTCATAGAACGGGTCTCCACCAAGAACCTCGTAAGCCGAGATGAGTTTCCCTATAAAAGTTATGATTCCCGGGGACCCAGTCGAAAAAGACGTTGGTCTACCACCAGAGTCGTAGGAGAATTGAAGGAACCCAATCCTTTGCTGCTCAATAGTGAGATGCTTGATCCTCAAGTCGATGTAAACCAGTTGACTTCGCACATAAGTAGCGAGTCTGGTGAATTGACTCTTGTTGAAAGTACCAAGCCAGTCCATCATAAGTCAGCCAGCCTTCTTAGATGTCTTGCTAGAATACTTGATAAGATATTCAGCGGCTGCTGTCAGGTGCTCCGGAGAGTCTCGTTCTTGATCTGGATTAAGAGACCTACGGTTCATAAACCACCTAAAAAATAAGTCCGAAGGCTGTGACGAAGGCGTCGACATTCGTTCCCGCATAGGCGAGGCCAACTCCAGCAGAGTAACCACCAGGACCTGAAGGAGGCTTCGTACCCCCTGCGCTATCGATGGCTTTGATCCAACCCGGAATACCTCCAGACGTACTAGGGACATTCAAGAAGTAAAACCCGGCTGAGAAACTATCGAGGAAGTTCAATATCTCAATCAAGTACTTGATGAATCGCTCAAGCACGTCAATCTTCCGGACAACTGCATCGATGTATGACTTGATTTCGTCAACGGCTGACTTGAAGGCATCCGCAAGAGCATCGATTCGATTGAGTAGGTCGTAGATGAACTGTCCACTCCAAGGTATGATGTCCCTCAGCAAACTAATTGATACCCAATCAACAGGGGTGCCACCTAGTGTGAAGGACTTGATGAAGTTGACAGCTGCTAGTAAGTTGAGTCTAGTATTTACGTCAGAGTAGGCAGCCGTGTACGTTGTATACACATCCGGGTCATAAGTAGTTGGAAACCCACTCGGAATATCGTTGAAGGCTAGTACCATAGCCTGAATTGAGGTGTTGTTACCCTTGAAGTTGCCCTCATTCGGGATCTGACGAGGGATTGCCCCTTGGTACAAGTCCCTCATTGGAGACAACATGGCGCTATTCTCAAGGAGGGATGAGCCCACTGTCTGGGCTAACTGAGCAGATTGCAGCTTGACCGATAAGTAGTTCTGAGGGACATCCGGGAAGTCTTTGGTGGTTGGGTCCGCCTCAACAGGGACAGGAAACGACAGTGGCAGTATCCTAGACATCGCCCCACCAATATTGGTGAGGGAACCTCTGCCTACTTGGCTTGCCGGGGTGCCATTGATGGGAAGCCCATTGGAGTCGAACTGGGCGTCTGCTTCGAGTGGGAGTTGGAATCCAAGAGAGAAGGCCATCCGGAAAGTGTCTTCCAGGACGGTAATCACATTGAAGTCAGCAGGGATGTTGGGAAGCCTACATGTGAGAATAGGACTAGGGCGCCCCATGACTACTGGGTTGTTCGGGTCCGAGGTGGGCCATCGCTGAATCAACTCTTGAGTGGTAGCGTCTACCTCAGGAGCTGGGAAGTCGATGGTACCATCGGAATTGACAACTAGTGGACCACTGAAAGCCCTAATTCGGTAGTAGTAAGTAGTGTCCTTATCGACTTCACTGTCAATGTACCGAAACTTTCCGAGCTGTAAAAGTGAGAAGATTGAGGTAGAAGAACTTGGGTCAATGACGATGTACCTCTCGAACTTCCTGAATACATCCCCTTGCTCGTCACGAACAACCACCTCACGGCTAATAGGCTTGCCAGTCTTGTCCTCGAAGTTGGTCTCCGCACTCGCTGTCATCGGTAAGGGCCCACCGGAACGACTGGTCCTTTCGATGAGCCAACTCTGTGGCACCAACTCGCTAGATACGCTGGCTACCAAGTCATTGAACCCAGGGTCTGGTGGGTATTGATTAGTTGCAAGGGTCCACTCGAGAGCGAAACCCTTCAGAGTAACCCCAAACACAGAGGCAACCTGCAATATCGGGTCAATGTTGGTACCTCCGGTCGCCCCTGGCTTGGTACCTGCTGGGAAGATACGAGCGTTAGCCGGCGCAACATACTTAGCCGCTGTGATCTCTTTCCCGAAAAACCTGAGAAGGATCTTCATTAACCGGAGTAACCCGAAGACTGAGGTTGCGTCCGCTACAATGAGAACGAACCCGCTTTGCATGCTTCCAGCAATTGGCTGAGGACGATAGGGGTCCTTGGAGTCGAAAAGGGATGCCTTGAAGCGCTCCGTGAATGCTTGGTACCCTCCCTTGTACAAGTCAAAGTTGGGGTCTCTAGTTGGGTCAGGTATGTCGAAGTACCCGTACAGTCCTGTTCGTTTCAAGCTCTCGAATAACTGCTGAATGATAGCTAGAAGAGCAACTACCAGTGGTCGGATCGGATTCCCAAAGTCGATCAGGAACAAACTGATCGTGTTGAGTAGAGCCTTGATGATCTCAAGAAACGTGACGAGAGTCTCAAGAACAGAACGGACTGACTCTAGTTCGTCCTTCCCAGGAATCTTGATTTCTAAGGCCTTCCAGTCTGACATGATTCAGCTTCCGTAGGTAAGTCGTTCGAGTTTACGTCGTAGGTTAGATAGTTCTTGCTCAGAAGCAACAGCGGTCGCCTTCACTGCTGCTTTGAGTTGAGTGACGATTCCGAACTCTTCCTTGTACTTCCACTCGGGAGGTGGGTCTTGCTTTTCGTCAGACATTACTGCACCGCCAGTAGTTTGATCATTGCGTTGAGAGCATCCTGTTGAGCCTTGATTCGATTGGCAACGGCCCGTTGCTGTTGTACCAGTATCCCTGTTTGAAAATTGATTCTCTCATCAATCCAGGCGTACCTCGAGTCATAGAGATTGTCGGTACTAGCGAGTACCGACTGAATAAGGGAGATGGCGTTAGCAACTTGAGTTTGACGAGCCGTATCCAAGGTAACTCGTCCGGCAATAGTGTTTGGATCAATCCCATTCGCTGTTGCATGAGTATCAGGTACAACTGATACTGGGGTTGTGAGTTGACTAAACCACGGCCCAAAGCTATTATTAAAGGTGATGCATTGCTGTAGTAACAGGTATAACGCCTGAAGAGTTGTCTCAGAGGCTCCGAATACACTCACCACCCTGAAAGTGATGGCTCCAGAAGGTGGTGATCCGTCTACCATTAGGTGGTTAGCATCTACTACTTGAGTGACCTTGAAGAACCCAAGGCTTGCTACGTAGTCACCAACCTGCACGCCAGCTGTCTGAAAGTCTACAGAGTTGTCGGTGATAGTATTCCCAGCCACTGTACCATTGGTTGTCGCTGGGCTAAGCCTATCAGTAGACACGCTTGTGAAGTAGTCTTGGAGTCTGATTACCTCAAAACCAACGACACCCCAAAGGCTACTCACAACATTGATTACCCCAGATAGATCACTGAAAGTATTGAGAGGGTTGCAGATGCGATACCCAGAGGAGGACAAGCCCGGCGAGAATGCAAAATCCAGTGTGAGTTGGGTTTCGGAATCAACCGAGACCACCTGGCGCCTTTGGTATGAAGGGCCCACTTGAATACCAACTACCGTGTACCCTGGCTTGACCCCAGAAGAAATGAAGGTAGCCGTCCCATCAGTGAGGGTGGTGCCAGAGGTAGAGGCTGACGAGATTGACCCAATGTTATTCGAGGTTGTAATCTCAAAGCTGAAGTTAAAGTCGTTTATCGGGAAGGCGGTCTCGACTATTACATAGTTGGGAGTGGCAAACCTGATCACATGATAACTGGAGTCCACTAAAGATACGCTACCCGTCAGAACCCTAACTAAGTCTCCTGGTTGGGGTACTGGGCTCGGAAAGTTTCCTGTGTCCAATACAACGAATAGATTGGAAAATAGTGAACCTACTCCGACGAAAGGCTCTTCAATGTTAGGTGGGGTTAATGAGCCTCCGGGTTGAACATAGCTCAGCTCCGTAGCTAAAAGGTTAGTAACTACAGGGTTACTCTCGCAAATAGGGGATGGGTTGATTAGCGGATATAGTTGGTCCCCACTATCCGTGTATGGCTGCCCATAAAGAGCAGGGAATTTCTTAGGTGATGTTAGGGTGTTCCCAAAGAGTGCAGTACCTTGGAGGATATCCCCGCCTACGGGAGCCTGACCTATGATCGGGATAGGCTGAGTGTAGAGCAAGTACCCATTGGTGGTATCAAGGGTAACATCGATACCAACCCGATAGCTCTTTGGTGGGTACGCGGTATCTTGAGTGCTGAGGTATATGGTGGCACCCGCAGGGACATCAACTGGAAGCGCTGTCACACCGAGGGACGTTGGAGAGACCGATGTGATGGTGACCGGTGATGCATCAGTCACATAAATGGTGCTATGACTAGCAATATTCATCACCAGACCAGTCGTAAACGCTGGTCGAGTCGGTGGACTTGATACTTCTGCAGTGGTGTCTACATAAAGAGTAGTATCCCCGGCCTTGGCATTCCTTGTGATCAAAGCCCGATGAAACCTCTTGAAGAATGTTGGGCTAGACCCTGTAATTGGCTTTACCCCAAGGTTCATGATCGGGTCACCAGTGTTAACCCCCTGTAGGATGACTTGGGCAACCGATAATAGGGTAGGGTAGAACCTACTTTGAGTGCCAGCTTGGTACGCGCGGATAACATCCCCAAAAGCCAAGCTTATGATGTCATCGATCTGGTTGTTAGCGGTAAGAATGCTGAAAGCTAAGCTTCCAGTAGACCCATCGAACTTGAAGCGACCGTCATAGTCACCTACAACCCTACCATCCATCTGCTGAAGAACATCTTCGAGGCAGTCGATGGTATCACTATAAAACTTGAGGGTTGCCCGAGCTACAATATCCTCGTTGGCAAACTCACCCTCGTCGAAGAATACCGACTTGTTCCCCTGCTCGAACAACTGTGGTTGAGATGTGTTAGACACGCGCGGTCCGCTTGAAGGGACTGAGGCTTGAGCAACTGTTTGGAAGGCAGCTGCCATCTGCCCCCGGAAGTTACCCATGGTCTCCACCCGCACATAGAATGAGTCCGGAATGTAGGTATAGGCCGAGTAAGTCAGAATCTGGTTAAGCAGCCCGTTTTCCTTGGTCGGTACAATCGTATGCGTGTAGGAGGAGCTGAAAGTACCTGGTTGAATAATTCGATACTTCGTGTAAAATAACGAGATCTCTTCATTCGGTTGGAGAGCTACAGCAAGAGTGATCTTACCTGTCCCGTCGATTTTGAAGTCACTTGGAGAGTCCAGAATCTGACCAACCTGACCAGAGACCTTGCGGTACAAGAGGATGGTGTCCAATAAGGTGACTGGAGGTGTCACCACAGGTACAGCGGGAGTTCCACTGGTCTGGAGATTGAGTGTGGAGGCTTCGTAGATAGGCCGTACTGAACGATAGAGCGTTGTGCTAGAGTAAGGGTACTGCCGGAGCGTTGGCGAGGTCAGCGTAACAACAGTAGAATTGGTATTGGCGTCATAGCTTGACCCTGAAACCAGATAGAAGTCGTTAAAGCCACCTACTGTGAAGTACAAGGATACCCCAGCGACATAGATCCCAGAGAGATCTGAGCCTGGGATGACAACCTGATTCATCCCGCGCGAGGTGTTGTTGAACACTGCAGGATCAAACTTGAAGTAAGTGGGCTGCGTCGGAGGGGTGTTGACTGGGCCCGAGGAGATGTAGATATTTGGGTTAGTTGCGGAGTCGCTAAAGACCTGAGGGCTCAACAGGTTGACGGTTGTCGTGTCTGTCGCCAAATCATAGGTGGGGGCCGCTAGATAGTAAGCAGACTCTGTTTCAATACGGATCAGGTAGTTAGCGGGGAACTCAGCCGTTCGGTCCCCTCGGACAGTGAAGAACGAAGCTCCTTGGTTGATTTGAACCGGGGTGAGAATCAAATCAGGTCGAAGTATGACTACTGTGTTCTCGCCCCCAAGCGCTTCATAGGTATAGTAGTCTATGTATACGTTCTCATTAGGGTTTACGATTGGTCCATGAGGGAGAGCATTGGTTATTGCATTGAACCCTGATGGGGTTGGAAGGACATCTGGTAAAAAGGTAATGGTCGAGTTGATGAAGTCAATCTTAACCTGAGTCGAGTCCTGCGGGCGACCCCCTCGATACACGGTGGGTACTGGATTCGTGGCTACCGTCAACCCGGTTGGGTTAAAGGGAATAACCGAGGTGGGCGTACTATGAACTGTGAGTTCCTTCCGATGAAGGAAGGTTCCGCGCTCGTTCGTGAGAACTGGATTCAGGACTGTAGGGTCAGGGTTGTCCTGACTTGAAGGGTAAATCAGGTTGATCTGATCCCCATTGAGCAAGCGAACTGTCGTCTGGAAGGTACCTAGGTCCTTACTGACAATGTAGTCCTTTCCTTGCACCAAAGACGTTGTAACGCTATTTCTAAACAACTGAACTACGACATGAGGGTCCACAAACTGGACCAACCGAAAGTATCGATCAGCTAGGACTTCCACCCCCCGTCGGATCTGATAGGCTAAGTTTGTCGGACTACCAGTAATCGTGGCATCTACTATAAGGTTCGTAGGGTTCGTTACACTTGTGACCCTGTAAACTCCCTTGTTGACTCCAGTCGTAAGGACAAGAAAGTCACCAACCAATACAGAACTGAAGTTACCTGAGGCATCAGAGAACACCAGTGGGCTAAATGAGTACCCGCTAGATCCACTAGTTAGTACAGTACCATACTGAGTGATGAACGAAACAACCCCTGCATCAGAATCGAGGAATATGTCCTTGCCAATGGTCTGAGGATTACCATTTAACAGGAATGAGGCGTTGGATGGATCTATGAATGGGTCTAACGCTAACGCGCCAGTCTGAGCTGAGATACTGGTGATCTGAGAGTTGACCCTAGAGGCATAAAAGAATTGCTTTTGGTCAAAGTCTAAGGTATAGCCAATTCCAGAGGGTGGGGATGCGATATCCAAGCGTGGTAGCGGACCGATGAAGGTTCCTGTACCTTGCTGAACTCGGAAGGTCATCGGGTGGCCAACATCATCCACCGGGAGTACCGGAAGGAATACCATCGGAGCTCCAATGATGGGGCTAGCCAGTATGGCATCGGTGATTGGGTAGAAGGCTGTGACGTCGTTGACTACTGGATGAGATCCGTCTCCATTGACTGGAGAGCGAAAGAACCGAATGGACACCCCGTGCTCGATGAGAAAGTCCCCAGACCCAGAACCTGAATCCCAAGTGCTAAGCCCCCTAGGAGTCTCTGCAAGAATCCCGTCGTAGTAGACTGGGAACCCATTGAAGGTGACTCGGTCCGTTGAGTTGAACTGGACTAAACCTGTAGTCATAGCCCACTCGAAACTACCCGAGGGGGGATCGGTGAAGCTAGCTTCGTTGGCTACTGCGATAGGAGTGAGGTAACTACCAAATCCAAGTTTTACGAGTGGGTACTGCCCCGCTTCGGGAATGGGGTTTAGTAGGATCGCATCCGTACCAAGAACACCAATCCTGCCATTAGACTCCTTCAAAGGAAACGGAGTTTGTTGCTGAAAGAGTACAGTCTGCCCACTATATGTTGTGAGATCTCCTGTGCTCCAATTCAAGTTTCCGGTAGTTAGGCTGATCTCTACATTCCCAGTCGACGGTGACCCAAATGACGCATCATCAACTACCGTGGTTGTAGCGAAGGTGGTCCCACTACCAATAAGTCCAAGAGCAATACGGTAAGGGGCAAGACCGATTGGTATCAAGACCTTCAATCGAGTCGTATTCGAGTCAGCCCCAATAACTCCAACTACTGTCCGCGGGCCGCCGGGGAGCGGCTTGAAGTTTCCAACAGTACCGTCGTAATCAAACCTCTGGTTGCTAGTCTCGTTCTTAGTCCAACCAAACAATACCCCTGGTAGATTCCCATCTTGCATGGCAACTACCAGGTATTCAGTCCTACCAGGATGAACCTCATCGTTTGACGGAAATGCACTATTGAATGCACCAGAGTCCGAGATCAGGTCATCTGGGCTTGAGGTATATGGGCTATTAGCAGAACCTACACGAGGCTTCTCCAGCAAGTATCCAGTAAGTTGAAAGGCCATTTGATTCTCATTTACATTTAGATGATGGAGCCAGAGCCAGAGCCAGAAGACGGTGATAGACCAGCGGCCCCCACTATGGGAACTGGCAAAACAAGAGTCTGAAGAACCACCATGAGCGCGGATGAGATCGCATTTGCCTTGGCAGAAGCCCCCTGACCCGTGATGCCAGCGCTAGAAAGCCCTTGCATAATCGATGAAAAAGCGGGAGGACCACTGATTCTTGCTACTGCAGCTCCGACCCCAACTGATGGGTGAGTTGTGTTCAAAAAACCCTGAGCTAAACCAACCGTGATCCCGTTGGCTAACCCAACAGCCTCCAGAGGAGCCATAGGTCCCAGATGGCCATTAGCAGCATACGCAACTAAGAGAGAGCCCATCAAAATCGGTTGTGGGATTAGGAATGGAAAGAGTCCTTTGCCAGTCCCGACAGCCCCAGCGTCAACTGTAATCACCCTCAGCTTCTTGACCCAGAGAGTCAACCCTTGGCTCAACCCAGACGCAAGCTTGGGCATAGCAGGACCCAGCATCCCGCTACCAAGAAGGGCGGTTGCAATCGTAGTAGTAAGGGCTGGGACAACTAGCGGCACCTACCCAGCCTTTCTTAAAGCTGGTTTCTGAGCCTCTTCAAGATAATCGGCGATACGACGGAATATCTCTGGATCTGTACAATTCTGTTTGATCGCATTAGCCAAGTGACTGATAACCGCAATGTTCCCGGGGACATACCCTAGCTCAGGAATGATGCGGTCAAGGGACATAGATTGAGGGCCACACTTACCCTCACCACGCTCAAATGGTAGCCTTGTTATAGGACAATACCCATCTTTCGGAAAGCAAGCTCGGATATCCTTTGCCTTGATAGCAAAGGGGACTCCATGTCT
>Ga0172381_10003543_pt1 | contig 16482 bp, 10 predicted proteins | sample Leawel6488metaG_FD_119754 | JGI IMG/M metagenome (GOLD analysis project Ga0172381, IMG submission 119754) | Leachate microbial communities from a municipal landfill in Southern Ontario, Canada - Leachate well 64-88 metaG | ecosystem: Engineered > Solid waste > Landfill > Unclassified | place... | reverse complement strand
TCCCGCCCATGCTTACAGTGTAAATTGCAGATGTTATTGTTGCGACGGTATTTGCCGGTAATTTCAACACTGTTAATGTAAAAATTTTTGTACTACCCATGCCAGCACCGCCACCTCCTCCGCTGCCACCGACGCTATTTAAATTATAAATAACTGCAATTCCCCTACCGATCGTAGCAGTTAAAGTAACTGCCATGTCTCCGTCCGCATAAGCTGGCCTATTTATCGTTTGGCCATCGTTGCTCACTATCGCCGGATTTGAAGATGTCCAGGTTATACCCGAACCATGCGAACCATGCGCTGGCAATGGGTTAGCAAGGGCTGTCGTTATATGCGATAGGTCGGGATTCGTCCCTTGGATCAAGCTATCCACTAAAGCAGCCTTATCAAAGGCAAGAGTTGCGGACGACACGATTCCAGACGCAGTGTTGAATTTAGCCGCTAAAGCTGTTTTAGCTCCTCCGGCGACTACCGATCCAAAAGAGGTATAGGCCGCTGTTACTGCCGCCTCGGCAGCGGTTAGATTAACTTCTATGGTCAAATCTTCCGCTGCCGCTGTTTCTAATTCAGTTACTTTAGTTGTCGCAGTCGTTAAGGCTGCCATCTGAGCCTCGGCAGCTGTTAACACGGCAAGGTTTAAAACTAAGCCTTTTTGAGTTTCCGTTAAAGCAGTATAGGCTGCTGTGGCATTTGCTACTGCTGTGGCATCGCCTAGCACTAAATTCGCTGGTGTCGGTAAGGCAGAAATTTGGTCTATTACAGCTTGGGCGGCGGCTATGTCAGGGTTAGCGGACACCGTGACCGTTACAATATAATTTTTGGTTGAACCATCTTCGGCGGTAACGGTATACGTTACTGGACTTATAAAATCTTGGGCTACGCCAGTATCAGGATCAATAGATGCATCGGCGGAAATTACGATAGTCGGAATCAAAGCGGATACATTCGTAGAGAACGGAACGGTTAAGGCTATCGTATGGTCACTTTCATTAATCACTCCGCTAATAACTGGGTCTAATCCCTCAAAAATAAAAGAGGCAATTGTCTTGGCGGAACTGAATGGTGCGGCAATTGCCTGGTTTGACGCTAATTTTATGCTGGTGCCGTCTAGAAAAAATACGTGTCTGCTCCCGAGCAAGGTAACCGGACCAGAGCCAGTACCCAAATCGGCCGGAGAAGTAAAGCCGAAACCAGCGTTCTCGATATACTGTACACTACCATTTACGTACGCAACACCGACTTTTCCACTCTTATAATTTGCTGAACCGGCTGAACCGGCAAAAGACGTCAAAACCGTCCAAGAATCATTGACCAAAGCTACGTTTTGAGTTCCTCCATTCGTATAAGCGAGATAAGCTTCGGCACCATTTAAAGCTAAGGAATTCCTCGTTAATCCAACTCCTGCGTTCCATTCAAAACCACCGATACCTTTATCTCCATATATAGAATTGGATGTAATATTTATCGATCTCTCGCTCCAAGAGGCTCTTCCTCCCCAATTATCAGCTTCATAAGCAAGATGGTATTTATCTCCATCGTCGATTCTTATCACTGGCTGATGATAATAATTTCCAGAGCCACTATCATACCAACCCGTCGCTTCCCATATCGGATCGCTCCAAGTTCCGCCATTATCTTTTATATAAACAATGTGCCCTCTTCCGCCAGGACCTCCATCGTCATAAGCAATGTGAGCGGATCCAGTGCTATCAGTATCAATACTATAAAAGACAGCTCCCCCAGCTACCGCTCTTTCGTCTCCCCAAACAGCGCCGGTCTTTTTCTTATACTTTAATCCGGAATTTGCATAAATAACATGGATGTTGTCAGACGAATCAATAGCAATAGCTGGACCAGAACCAGTGCCAATTAATTCTGCGCCTCCTCTATTCTTCCTGATATAGATATTGCCGCTGGATTCATAAACGGAATAAAGGTTGCCTAAGCTATCAATGGAGGCATCCAAACCGTTTGCGTTTTCGGCAATAGTATAGTTATTTCCAAAAGTTGCAACGGTGTTCAAAAAAATAACTCCATTGACAAAAGAAGAGGTTACTATATCACCAGACGAATTGCTTATTTCTTTTGTCCCAATAAAATCTAGACTAGCATTAGTGGTAGATGCCGAAACCACCGTAAAATTTACGGTTAAAAGGGTTCCACTATTTATATTTAAAGCGGCCGAATCAAACCAATTTATTTTTATTGTATTCGAAACATCATTAACAAGTAGTGATCCATGGCCAGAAATGGCATTTTGTGTAATTCCAGTATAAGTAAGCAAAGCGGGATCATACTGTATGCTAAAGTCCATACCAGCGACCGTATTTGCAAAATTGCTAGCATTTACCGGCACATTTATAGTGGTACCATTCGAGGCCGTTTGAGACTTAATTGTTACTGTTGGCGTTCCAACCGGTTGCGCCGCCGAAATAGAAGGAAAACTCAGAATAACAGCTGACAATACAAGAATATAGCGTGTAATTTTTCTAAGGTTGGCCAACATTTTATTTTTCATATTATTAATTTATTATTGATTATTAGATTATAGCTTTAGTTGCTAACCCACGAATTATTTACATCTCCCATTTTTACTCCGACAAAATCTTGGTTCAACGCATCAGCCATTAGGTCAGTAAAAGTTCTGGCCAATCCAAAGGTCAAATAATTTGATGCGGTTAATGTATCATTAGCATCAGATGAATAAAACTTCCATGCCCCCGATGGTAAGTTAGGATCAATCCCGACTATGAACCTACCTATTTTTATCTGATCGTTACTTGTCAGACCGCCGCTATTATTCACATCTCCGGCAATTATTTTATAAATTGTGCTAAATAGCTCTAGTCCTACTATATGTCTGCCTATTTTTATCTGATCGTTGCTTGTTAGGCCTGCCGCATTATCGTTTTTGCTGGCCCTGACAACGTAATCACCTCCGCTAACAACCCCCACAAACTGATAAACACCGTTTACATCCGTTGTTGTAGTAGCAATTTGTAAACCAGCACTATCTTCCAAGACCACAGTAGCATTTGGAACCACTTTTACCCCATCATAATACTTTATCTTTCCCGAAATCGTATAATTTGCGGGCTGTACGACAGTTACCGTCACGACATAAGCTTGAGTTGAAGAGTCACCAGCAGTGACAGTATAGGTTACTGGATGTGAAAAATTTTGAGTTGTGCCAGAAAGCGGACTTACTGATAACCCTGTAATTGTGATGATTGGGGTGAGAGCAGTTACATTAGTTCCAAGGGGTACATTCACTGCAATTGTATGGTTTTCTTCATTAATAGTTCCAGGCACTAAACCTTCGAAACTAAAAGCATTAATCGTTTTATTATTATTGTTTTGGATACAACGAACTGAAAAACCATATGGTTTAGTATCCCTTACGGCAAAAACATTTGTATGATCAGAGTATAAGTAACGAAGCCAAGCGTAGGAACTATACTGTGAGCTAGTCCAAAAACTACCATTTGAGTTAAGTTCACCAAAATTGCCACCGGGATGATTCATGATACTATTGTAACCTCCGAGTAACCCATCGAATCCGCTTGATCCGTTTGATTTTAATTGTGTTCCTTGATCTGTTCCTCTCCACTCAGTGGCATCAGCTTGCGCCTGAGTCATTCCCAAAAACATCTCTAGTGTTTTCCATTCTGTATTGGTTGGTATATGAAAACCAGACGGACAAATACCTTGAACGCCCTCTACCGTATAATACTGCATCATTTCATTCCATTGATAAAGTCCACCGTAGATATTGCAATTGATTTGATTATTGTTATAACAATATTTTTCAATTACTCCATTATTGACTTGATTTGTTGAGCCATTAATCATGGCACCAACATTAAGATTTTTTTGCATCCAAGTTTGGGTGCCAATAGTAATAGTCGGAATAGTCGAAACAACAGTCACAGTCACAACATAATTCTGAGTTGAACCATCAGCGGCAGTGACAGTATAAGCGACTGGATTTGTGAAATCTTGAACGACTCCGCTTAATGGACTGATTGATGCTCCGATGATAACAATGGTTGGGACAAGGGCAGTGATATCGGTTCCGGATGGGACCGTCACGGCGATCGTGTGATCTGCCTCATTGATAACGCCTGTGGTTGTTGGAGTTGTAAAATCAAAAGTTGTGATTGCTTTGGCAGGGTTAACGGCTTGGAGAGCTTTTTGTACATTTATTCTCCTACCGGAAACTGTTTTACCAGATAAGGATGCCAGACTGTCTCCCGTTGCTAAGATAGTATTTTTTACCTGCAAGGAGGTAAGATTGGGATTATATCCTTCAATCAACGCCGCAAGACCTGCAACATGCGGAGCGGCCATTGATGTGCCGTCCATATAGCCATATTGTTCATCAGAGCCATCAGAAAACTTGGTTATTTTTATATCATCGACCCAACAACCGTCGAAGCTATTGATAGAAGAATCGGTTACCCATCTAAATCTAAATTTAAAATTGCTAGTCAAATATTGAGCCGGAATACTTCCGCTGAAAGGAGTGAGAGCGCTAATCCCCGTCGGATCTGAGTCACCGATTAAATCGTCCAAAAGGGGCTCATCCCACCTAATAATTTCATTAAAATTAACGCCATCGCTGCTATATTCTAAAGCCATGTAGTCATAAATAATTTGACCCGTATAATGACTAGCATATTCCGTATCGCATCGGGTTTGAAAATCTATATTCGCCCCAGTGCTGCCGCCAAAATTGTAGGTTGGTGATGCAATAGTAGCAGATACATTGTTTGCATATGGGTATGCAAGATCTCCGTATAAAACATTTCCCAAGCTAAAATGATAGGTCCCCCAATTACCTTCAGAGCAAGGAAGGCCGGTTATTGGACTGAATCCAACTCCTGACGTACATCCTAGCGGAAGAGAATTTTCTTTGATCCATCCACCCGGCACTGCCGGTGGAGTGACCTCTTCAAATGCTTCGTTCAACAAATTGGAATCTGCTATCATGCTATAGATATTTGTTCCCGGCGCACCGACATCGACAGATGTGGCTCCATAATTAGAAAAATAGGTTAAGCTGTCATTTTGATCAGTCGCTGCAACTGAAATAATATTATCTAAACTATAATCTGATGGATAACTATGAAGGTTTTCATTATTAGTTGCCTCGTTACCCGCCGCAGCAATAAATAAACCAGGAAATAATGCTATCGCATCCTTCAATGCTTGGTCGAAATTAGGACCACTCCAACTTGCATTTATAACCTTCGCCCCGTTTTGTTGAGCAAAATTAATACCTTTAACAATATTAGAAGTTGTTAAAGATGACTTAATTGCCATTATCTTTGCTTGTGGAGCTACTCCGATAATGCCCTTGCTATTATTCTTGGCCGCAGCTATCGTTCCAGCGATATGAGTGCCGTGAGAATTATTTGTTGGTAACGGTGTATTGTCGCCATCTTCATAGTCATAACCATGATTACAACCACCCAAGAAGCTACCATTCTCATCCTTACAGCTTGTGCCATCCCACATATTCGCAAGCAAGTCAGGATGATTATAAGCAACGCCAGAATCAATCACTGCTACTATAACAGAAGCATTTGTGCCTTCGTTTATTGCCCAAGCTTCCGGCGCATCGATATCAGCATCACTAGTACCAAAAACACCATTAACGCTTTGACCAGTATTATCTAATCCCCAAAGGCTAGTTTTATAAGTATCGTTGGTATTAATATTAGTAGGAATTGCTAAAGGATAATATTGAAAGTTCGGTTGGGCATACTCAACATTAGGATCATTTTTTAATTCGGCTACTTTCTGCTCAACGGTCTTGCCATCCTTGATCTTTAAAACCGATATATTTGCCGTTCTTAGATCTTCCTTCATTTCCAACGAATTAGAACCAATAAAATTCAAGGCAGTTGCTCTGCCGGAAGAAGTATTCAAATTGATCTTGCTATTTTTGTATTTGACCAAAACCTCTCCCTCTACATAATTTTTACCTCCATCCAAGTTTCCTTTTGCAATAAGCGACGAACTTGAAGGAAAACTTTTGATCTTTTCGGACGAGGAACTTATTTTATTTAAAGCAACTCCGCTATTCTCGGATATAACCCCAGTCTTGAATTGCTCAAAATCAACACCATTTTTCTCATAAGCCAAAACAGACGAAGAAAAAACAACCGAATTAGCTATAAAAACAGATAAAATCAGGCTTATTGAAAATAATTTTTTCATATTTTTATTACAAAAAACACCTCAAAAGAGATGCTCTAGCTTTGTTTTATTAAATTGGTTGTAATTTCTAACATGTTTTAATTTTTTGGCAACATCAATTTACCCTTAAAGTTAGGTATTCTTATGTAAGATTAAAACACACTTTCAAAGAAAAGACAAGATTAATCCCCTCTAGCTATTCTTTAATGCTATCGTCATTTGAAGATCATCCGTTAGATTTATCATATTCCTCTTTCGTAATTTCGTATCCGGAACATAAAACTTGAGCAACGTCGTCAATGAAATAATCGACTTGTATCTCCTTTCTATAGCCAGCCTTAAGATAAGCAATAAAAGGAACTCCGTTATTCATTGGAATTGTCCTTATTACGTTTATACCGTCTGACGCATAAAGCTCTCTCTCAAATGCAATTCCTCTGAGGCTAGAAAGTTTTTTTGTTTTAGACATAAGAGATATTCTTATTTGTTTACATTACTTTTCGTCGTATCCAACCAAATATTATTTTTTGAATATCTTCTCTCTATGATAGGTAAGATAATTTTTATGCCCTGCTTCGATCTTTTCAATTTTCATCTCTTCACTTATCCCTAGGATCTTCCTATTCTCAGCCGTTAATTCAGATGAGATCATTATCTTCCCATTATCGTCGAATGAAATTAATCCCGTATCGAATAAGGTATCTATATTCGGGACCAACAACAAACCATTAAAAGGGTCTGTTGCTTCTTTAACGCTACAATCCCTCCATGGCTTTACATGGGATGCAACGAGTACATTAAAATCGTTACACCCTGTAACACAGCATTTTTGCCAATGGTCTATCAGATAATTTCTAAACCTTCCCTGCCCAACTCTTGCTTTAACAATAGCCTCTCTGTCCTTCTCTGCTAGCTCTTTATAGCCTCTGAGCTCTTGGACCTTATCCCTGGAGGGAACCCCTATTTTTTCCAACTTATCTTCTATGTCGGAAATCATCCAAGCAAAAGAATGTGCATTCAGCAAAGAAACGTCCTTTATACCCTTACTTGATAATAGTTCCCTGATCTGGCTTAATAAGTCATTATATTCACGATAATTGTCCCATGAACATTGATGGCTCGACTTAAATCCTTGGACCCCTAATTTATTAAAAGCGATATCAAAATTGGTCGGGCTGATCGGCATATACTGCGCCTTATCTTTTATAAAGAAAAAGTATGCGATCAGAGGATACTTTTCTCCAAAATATTTGATAAAATCATTGAATGATTCTTCATCTGTTTTTGATCCAAGGAAAAAATTGAACAAAGATTCTTCGTATCTATTAATTTCAGCTTCTTCTCTCTTGCCTTCAAACTTCGCCGCAAGTCTCCAATCGACAAGATTGTTTTCGTTGTTGCTAAGTTTTATCGCAGAAACAACATGCTGGAATATCTTTCCCTTTCCCACGTCTTCCTTTTTCCATTCCCAAAAACCAAGTGCATTACGAGCTTTTTCATAAATATCATCTTTATATCCCTCTTGCTCCTCGGTGAACCTATTCGCGGGAAACGAAACAAAAGATGCGTTGCTCTTACTTTCTACTAGAGATATAAATAGCTGAAAATATTTCTCGAAACAAAATTCATCAATCTTAAACATATTCGTACTTAATTCAAATTATTTTTAAAGTAACCCTATTCCCCGTAGTTTTATCTTTTGTGTTTAATTTTTTATCTTCCATATTTTTGGAATTTTTCACTTTCCATTTCAATTCTATTTTTTGTTCCTATAAGTCAGACAGATCTCTTTGACGGGGCATTTTTCGCAAGATGGCTTACTTTTGCAAATCGCCCTGCCAAAATGCCAAAAAATTCTATCGATCTCTCCAGGCGAATAAGGCGTTTGCTCGGAGATATTGATTATTAAATTCCTTAGGAATAGATAATTTTCGTTATTGTTGGGGTTAGTGCCAAAATTCAGGTCACCATAGCTGTACAAGATCAAACCTGTTCTCACTAAAACATCTACTACATGGAAATCATTGGCGGAATATTCTTTTAGAAAACAGCTCAAGGCCAGATCTCTCACCTTAAAGCCCACCCCTTTTATCTTTAGGATATCATCTTCGGGAAAATTATTCCTGTAATTTTCTTTAGCCTCTTTAAAATATCCGTTCCAATTGCCTTGATATTTATCAAGCAATAATTTTTTAGTATCCAGAACGGTCTCTAGCCCTTTGGATGGGAAACGGTAGCCGGCATCTTTTAAAACGATCTCGACGGTTTTTCCGTCCAAATCATTAAAATCATTAATTCTGCCATTGAAAGCTTTATACAATCTCTGGCCGACTTCGCCTCTGTTGGCTCTTAGTAACAAGCTGGTAATAAAAACTTTGAATTTTTCGATGTCATTAAGGGAATTGTTTACATCCAGCTCTTTTAGATAGCTTAATCTCCATTGTTCTATACTTTGCGAAGTGGCTCTTTCCGATTCCGGACGACCGGGATCTTCTGTGAAAGAAGCTTTAACTGGAAGAATATTCTCTATCAATGCCTTTATATCAAGTGAATCAATTTTCATTTTATTTTATGAAAAAATTAATTAAGAGAACTATCAAAATTATTGTGAGCGTGAAGATAGAGTCGACTTCGCAATTCCATCCAAAAAATCGTCTAGTTCATTAGAGGAAAATAAATTTTCCAAGTGTCGTTCTTTATCTTTTACGGCAACTACTGGCCTAAATAAATGTAATTGTATGGTTTCAAAATTATGATCAATATGGTCAGTGATTACCTTGGCATATCTATCTAAATCCTTGTAATACTCTTTTGTCGTTTCTTCTTTTGTTTTCAGCCCTGCTTGCAATACTTTCATACTCGCTTCAAAAAGAAATATCGGCGTTTCTTCAAACTGCTCGAGCCATCCATTAAATTTTTTGGCAGCAGAATTGGCTATATTTATCTGTTCACAAACTAAACTGTGCAAATTCTTACTTAAACCTATCAAATGATCCTCATTTATCACAACTCTATTAAACTTTGGAGGAATAATTACATCAAAACTTTCATTTTTTGCTCTAATATTTTTTTCGAGACTCTCAACATAAAATTTTATATTATTTATTGAGTCTTCGCATTCCCGAAGAGCTGCTATAAATATTCTTTCGATTTCTTTTTTGCTATCTTCGATTTCTTTCCTTTCTTTAAAATATGAATTTAGAAACCATAAACCCACAGAAGAAATAATAGCTAAAAAAGAGCCCACTAAAGACCCGATCAAAGTTTGGTATTCTTTTATCAAAAATATATAATCCATGATTCTTGAACTAAATTTTACAGCTGTGAACGATTAAAGTAAAGTTATCCACAGCCCAAAAACAGATTAGTGCTATAATAAAAATGCACCTGAAGATATCAGGTAGGCACTTCAAAACCTATGCTTCGAAACGTTACTGTAGCGGTTCTCGTACTACGGTAACGCAGCTCAGACTAAAGGAGAATCCTTAGCATTTTTTTAAATGAATTTGCCAAAGACTGAGTATCGAAAAATATTACCCTTGTAAAGGGGTTGTGTTTTTCATACTTGGTCGACAAAAAAACACTACCCTACCCGGGGTGGTGTCTTTTATTATTAATTCATTCAAAAATATGAACTCAAAAATAAATATTGTTGAAGTCCCGATCAATGAACTTCGGGCATCGGAATATAATCCTCGCAAGCATTCCAAAGAACAAACCGACCAACTTAAAGAATCTATTAAAAGGTTCGGTTTAGTCGATCCGGCAATCTGCAACAGCACGCCTGAACGTAAGAACATCATAATCGGCGGTCATTTCAGAGTCGAAGCAGCCAAAGAATTAGGCATGGCAACAGTGCCAGTTGTTTATGTCCAAATAACAGACCTTGTCAAAGAAAAAGAACTGAATCTCCGCCTTAATAAAAATACTGGGGAGTTTGATCTCGATCTCTTGGCCGAATTCGATGAGGCATTTCTTGCCGATGTCGGTTTTGACAGCCAGGACTTGGATGATATCTTCCCTGCCGAAGATAACCCCGAGCAATTTGATCTTGAGAAGGAACTGGCAAAATTAAACATTCAAAATATAACCGTGCAAAAAGGAGATATCTATGAGTTAGACGGATCACGATTATTGTGCGGCGATTCAACTGTCGAAGCGGATATGGTCAAGCTTATGGATAACACGAAAGCCGATATGTGCTTTACGGACCCGCCATATATCCTGGATTATTTGAAAGGCAAAACTAAACAAAAAGACGGTGTAACTACCGGTTTTGGAGCTAAAAGAAACAGGCGCTATCTTGAGACCGATGTTTTACCGGATAACTTCACGGAACTATGGATGAACAATATCAGTAAGGTAGCCAAAGAAAACTTTGCGATTATCGTCTATGAAAATTGGAAAAATATTAGAACTATTTGGAGTGAGATGGAAAAATACTGGAAGGTAAAAAACATGATCGTCTGGCATCTGCCGAATAGAGTCCAAGGATTCTCGGCAAAATACAGATTCTTCAATAAACACGATATCGCAATGGTCGGAGCGAACGATGAATTAGAGCTTAATAACGAAGATGAAGGAGAATTGATCGAAAATGAGTACGAAACGGCCTTGTATGCCATAAATGGAAAACCACACTGGGAATCGTATGAAAAAGGCAAAAAGATTTGTCCTACGGACTTTATAGAGTTTAAAGCGGCGGATGAAAAATCATCAGGCCAAGGAGTGATCTTTGGAACCAAGCCAACTGAGATATTAATCCCCTACATCAAGGTTCTAACTAAGCGAAACGACCTTATAGTCGAACCTTTCGGCGGCAGCGGATCAACGCTGATGGCTGCCATCAAAATGAACCGCCGATGTTATCTTATGGAAAAATGCCCAACTTATGCGGAAGTAATATTAAAGCGCTGGGAAAAAGAAACGGGCAAAAAACCGGCGAAGATAAATTAATATGATTGACGGCAAGACAAAACAGAAACTTCTTGATGAAATCCAGAAATTCGGGAATGTGTATTTGTCTTGCCTAAAAACCGGTATCGGTAAAGCCACTTATTACCGTTGGAAAGAAAAAGATAAAAAATTTAGAGAACAAGCCGAAAAGGCTGAGAGGATGGGACGAGAAAATATATCAGATGTGGCTGAGCACGCTCTTTTGCAAAATATAAAAAAAGGAGATCAAAGGGCAATAGAATATGCCTTAAACCATAATTCGGAAAGATATAAACAGAAGCAAACCAGTACCGTTGTACTTCTTCACAAAAAGGATGTTCCTATCCCGAATTCGCCAATAAAAACACTTGAAGATTTATTTGACGAATATACTGATAAACAAATAAATGGTTCCATCTTCCCCCAAGGGAACCAAAAATCTTCAGATGGTCCGAACTTAAACTCTTCCAATCCAAACAAAAAGCCGGATGATGGTGCAGAAGATCTTATAAAGTCTTAATTATTAATAGCTTGGTATAAATGAGTCTGGACTTAATTATACGGTTGCGGCATCCTTGGCTCACTATGGATACTCAACCTATGGGGCTAGCAGGAGCTACAGCCCACCCAAATATTCAAGCCCCAGAAAAGGTCAAATATGTGCTTTATGCTCGAAAATCGAGCGAATCTGACGAAAGGCAGACCCTTTCTATAGATTCCCAAGTCAAAGAGATGCTTCAAATCGCCGAACGAGAAGGTTTGGAGATCGTCGACATACGGAGAGAGTCTCATTCAGCCAAAGATTCCAGCCAGCGACCCATATTCAATGAAATCTTAAAAGACATCAGAACCGAACGGTATAGCGGCATTCTTACCTGGGCACCAGACAGACTATCAAGGAATGCCGGAGATCTTGGATCATTGGTCGATTTAATGGACCAAAAACTGCTTATTGAGATAAGGACTTACGGACAGCGGTTCATTAACTCCCCTAACGAAAAATTCCTGCTGATGATTTTGTGCAGCCAGGCAAAACTGGAAAACGATAATAAGAGCGTTAATGTAAAACGCGGGCTCCGAATGAGATGCGAAATGGGACTGTGGCCTAGTGTAGCTCCTACGGGATATTTAAACGAAAAAAGAATAGACCGAAAGGGGTATGTCTTGGTAGATCCTGAAAGATCTCCGGTTGTAAAGCAAATGTTTGAAAAAATAGCCTACGAAAAATGGAGCGGACGCAAAATTTATCACTGGCTTAAATTTGATATGAATTTTAGAAGCAGGACGAGTAATAAGCCTTTAACTCTTAGCAATATTTATCGGCTGCTCCAGCTCCCCTTTTATTATGGCGTTTTCGAATATCCTATAAAAAGTGGAAATTGGTATACCGGAAAACACCAACCGATTATAACTAGAGAATTATTTGAAGCAACCCAAGAACAGCTGAAAAGAGACAAAATTGTACGAGGAGAATCAAAAGAATTTGCGTTTACTAAGTTAATGACTTGCGGTCTATGCGGTTCAGGTATAACCGCCCAAGAAAAATTTAAAAAACTTAAGGATGGAGGCGCTAACCGTCACGTATATTATGGATGCACAAGAAGCAGAGACATTAACTGTAGATGTGGATACATCAAAGAAGATGATATTATCAGCCAGCTAATTAGCCTTATGAACGAGCTGGATATAGATGAAAAATTTATCAGACAAAAATTTGAAGGAGAATATAGGAGAATGAAAAAATTCCAAAGCGAATTTTTAGGCGTAGGTAAAGTTACTCCTTCCAACGAAGAATTTAATATACGACTATATATGACTCATGTCCTATCTGAAGGATCAATAGTTGAGAAAAGAGAGCTATTAAGCTGCATTAAAAACAGAATAAAAATAAAGGAGAAACAACTTTATATTGAAAAATAAAAACTTCCTGCAATCCTAAATAAGCCTAGTAGTGCCTAAATTTTTTATTTTTTTCAATGCAGCTATTAAAGGAGAGAGTATACCACTTAAATTTGGATCATCTGTATTATAATTTTCTATTATTGGATCTGAAAATATAATTTTACCAAACAACTTCCTTTTAAAGGGAATTGAGATACACCTACCTTCGTCAGCAGATACCCAATATATGATTATCTCCTCCTTTCTATCAGCTCTGTCTTGTAAATTTACGCCTCCTTTAATTTTCTTCGTCCACGCCTCACCAATAAAAAGCGTTGATGTCCCGCGGCATCTAATAATTTCGTCGGCTACCCGATGTATAGATAACAATTTCTCAGCTTGGTTCCTGAATGTATGAACTATTACGGAAGGGTGGATACTTTTTTTGCAAAATATGAAAGAGACTGGTGCTAAAAATTTGTCTTTTTTTATACTTGTAATTGCAACTTGGATAAATTTTTTTACATCATTAAACGGGTATTCGTCAGTAAAAAAATTTTTAACCATAGATTCGATTCCCTCCGATTTCCAATTATCACCATACCTCTCAGCTACTTTAGCCTTCATCTCCTCCGTGATAATCTCTTGTCTAACTATGGTTCTATAAAGTTCACCTTTTTCTAAACCAAAATTCAATATACGCTCTCCCCTGGTAGCATTCATGCAGGTTAACAATCCTTCTTTTGTTAATCCGCCCGAACAGTAATCTCCATTTTTAAAATTTTCATTACCCAATAAATGGAAACTATTTTCTGCGTCTTTTAGCATATTCCATAGAAATTTATATGTATAACCCACGGCATCTAATAGTTCGTAATCGGGTAATTTTTCATAAATCCACATTCTTTCAAAACAAAAAATTAACCTTTTTTTATCCTTATCTTTAATTGGGAGATATACTAGGTAATTATCATAATATCCTTTGGCAACAGAATAACTGTCGCTCATAGGATTGAATTCAAACACAAGATTATTGATACCGACCCATCCTGTTACTTTCGCGACAGCCCTACTTTTTAATTTTAAATCCGCTTCCTTCACAATGACATTTCTAGCATCGTGCAATGCTCTTAATATGAAGTCTTTTCTCATTTTATCTTGCCAAGGAGCATACCATATATCGAAACCAGGCAGATTTTCTTTTTGTTTTTGCAAAGCAAAAGTAGCATTTCTTAATGCTTGTATGGCTGAGTTTATGCCAGCCCTGAAATCACTAATTTTGTGATAACCAGCGAGAGCAAGATGCCAAGCTCTGTGGGCTTCGTCTAAGCGATTATACGCTACCTCTAATGGTGATTTTATTCCACTTTCCATTGTTCTGATTTAATTACCTCTGGACAATCATAATAAAATATCAAAAACATATAATCTTAATCTAACAAAAAACGCCCAAGAAGGCGATTTTGATGTGTTTCGGTCTCACTCGATACCGAAAGCTGACTGCTGCGGGGCTAGGAGTCGGACCTAGATATACGCCTTCAAAGGGCGTTGTCCTACCATTAGACGATCCCGCAATGTTATAGACTATAACGATTTTTGACAAATTCCTTCGATCCAGCCGCTGATTTTTCTGTTTAAATTGGTGCTTCTCCTCGCCACTATCCTGATTAACCCTTTATAGCTATCGCCCGTGTTCTTTCTGTTTGTCTTTATACTATGCTTTTTGAAATAAACCTTAAAACCTTCGGAATCGATAGACAATGTCTCCGCCCAATAATTTTTCGCTTTCCGCCAATCTGATTTTTCGTGGATATACAAACTATAAATTAATTCATTTGTAGGAATTTTGCAAATTTCTACCAGCCATTTTCTAAAAAGCAGAACCATCTTAGGGTCGGAATTATTAAAACACAATTTCCCGCTTTTATAGTTTTTCTCCTTGTTTCCTTCGGCCCAATACAAAGCTATTCCGATTAACCATAGTTCCCTTTTACTTATCTTTAAAATTTCTGATTGCGCCTCGGATTTGATCTTTTCCGTAATAAAAATTCTTTGGTTTCTTTTAGCTTCTCCTCCCCTCCTTGCGGCTGCCAATTTCTTTTCGGTCAATCTTTGTTTTTGCTGATTGCTTAATCCGACCTCTCTTAACCATAAAGACAGAGTAGACTTTGCTACCGGAACGATTTTCAATATCTCATTATAGGAACAGCCTTCTTTGCGAAAGCTAACCGCCTTTTCTTTTTCTTTGTTTTTGGCAATCATTCGAACTACGATTTAGTATATTTTCATTATACTACCGTGGTTCGAAGATATCAATATTTGAGCTTAAGCCGCGCATAGCTCTATGATCGCCAGCTCCAAAGGCAATTGCTCCACGGCGGAATATTTGATCTTTTTTTCCGCGTCCAGGAAAAGTTTCAATGCCTTTCTCAAATCTTCATCTTTAAATATCTGCGCTTGTTGTTTTACCAGATTTTGGGTTGTTTGTTCAAGCTCTGCCACGGCATAGCCGTCCAGCTCCGGACTGACGTGCAATATCAATATCTTTCTTAAATATTCTATAAGCGACTTGGCGAAGTCTGACGCGCCGAGGCCTTTTTCCAAATTATCGTTCAAAAATTTAATTGCTCCCTTTGCATCTTTCTTGGCCAAAAATTCGGTAAACGCGATGACCAAATTTATATCCACCATGCCAAGAACGGCCTGGATGTCTTTAGCCGTGATCTTAACATTCGGCAAGAAGCTCAATACCTGGTCCAAAATGCTTTCCGCGTCTCTTAACGATCCTTCGGCGCCGGCGGCGATCAAAGCCAAGGCTTCTTTTTCGATCTCCACTTTTTCCTGATCGCAGATCGATCGCAATTTTTCTATCACCTGCTGGGTCGGTATGCGGTAAAAATCGAATCTTTGGCAACGCGACAAAATTGTCGGTATCATTTTGTGCAGTTCGGTGGTGGCCAAAATGAAAATGGCGTGAGACGGAGGCTCTTCCAATATTTTTAAAAGCGCGTTTGCCGCGTCTTTGGAAAGCTGGTGCGACTCATCGAGTATCAGCACTTTATATTTCAAAAAACTCGGAGCGAATTTGATCCCGTCCCTCAATTCTTTGACATCATCAATGCCGCGGTTGGAAGCGGTGTCTATCTCGATCAGGTCCATCGTCTTTCCTTTGTTTATTTCCAAACAAGCCGGGCACTCGTTGCAAGGCTCGAATCCTTTGAGGTTCTGGCAATTCACGGACTTGGCAAAAAGCCTGGCCAAAGTGGTTTTACCCGTACCGCGCGGTCCCGCAAACAAATAAGCGTGGGATATGCTGCCCGACGCTATCTCGTTTTCCAGGGTCTTGACCACGTGTTCCTGGCCCACGAATTCGCTGAAACTTTTGGGCCTGTATTTGCGGTATAAAACAAGATTTGCCATAGGTATTACTGATATTTTATACCACAGAAACAGCAAAAAAAC
>Ga0172381_10003542_pt1 | contig 16489 bp, 16 predicted proteins | sample Leawel6488metaG_FD_119754 | JGI IMG/M metagenome (GOLD analysis project Ga0172381, IMG submission 119754) | Leachate microbial communities from a municipal landfill in Southern Ontario, Canada - Leachate well 64-88 metaG | ecosystem: Engineered > Solid waste > Landfill > Unclassified | place... | reverse complement strand
TCCCTCAAGATTAGCTTCACGAAAAACATCCAAAAGAGCTTCTTTGATTTTTTCTTTATTGAGCGAAGTGGCTTGACCAACACCAAGTTTGGCATATGGACCCAAAGCAAGCTCGCCATAGTTCTCAAGAATAGCTTGTCCATCTTTTTCACCAAGTTGAACAACTTTGATAGCCGAAGACCCAATGTCAATACCTAAAACACTTCCCTTTCTTTTTTCATCCGCAAAAATTTTAAGGATTTTTTTGATGTTTATAATTTCGCTTATTTTTTTTGCCATATACAAATAATAGTACTTTTATTGCATAAATTATATCACATAAACAATAAAAGATATCTCTCACAAATAAATTTATCCACACTTTTCCGATATTAAACTTTTTGAACATAGCAATGTTATTATAAAAAGTAATGCTGAAAAAAATCACCGTCAGTTTGTGGAATTTTTTATTTCCCTTGTCTTGTGTCGGATGTGGAGAACACAGCTCTACCCTGTGCACAAAATGTCTCTCCACAATTCCTCTCTCTAGCCTTCCTGTGGATAAAAATATTTACCCTGTTTTTGATTACAAAAATCCCATCATCAAAAAAGCTCTCTGGGAACTTAAATTTAAAAATAACAAAGCAATTGCCGAACCTCTTGCCACCGCTTTGTACGACAAAATATTAGAGGAAATGCCAGAGTTGGAAATCTTTCACCATTTTGAAAATCCTCTTCTTATTCCTCTTCCCCTTTCCCAAAAAAGAGGAAAAGAACGCGGATACAACCAATCAGAACTTTTGTGTAAAGAGTTGTCTTTAATAGACACTACTTCTTTTAAACTTTGCACAGACGCTCTCTATAAATCGTTCGATACAAAACAACAAACAAAAACACGAAGTCGGTTGGAAAGAAAAAACAATCTTTGCGGATGTTTTGCCGTAAAAAACCAAGAAAAAATCAAAGGTAGAAATATTATTTTAATTGACGACATTGTCACCACCGGAGCAACAATACACGAAGCCCAAAAAACCTTAACCCAATCTGGAGCAAGAAAAATCATCGCATTCACAGTAGCCCACTAAAAGGCTAGAAAAAAATAATAATATATGATAAAGTATCAAAACGTACAAAGAGAAAGTAAGAATCTTGTTTTAAAAAATGGAGAGTTGGCTGAGTGGCCGAAAGCGCCTCACTGCTAACGAGGTGACCTTTAATCGGGTCCGTGGGTTCGAATCCCACACTCTCCGCCGGGACAACTAAGTATCGGAGTCAACCTACATTGTCGAGAGTATGGGGTGACCCGTATCTATTCGTAAAAAGAAAACCACCGTTTAAACGGTGGTTTTCTTTTCAAGGTCTTTGATCGTCTGTTTGAATTTTTTCTCAATAAAATCTCCCGATATTGATTTTCTAACAAGAAAACATCTCTCCTTATTTTCCTCTGGAACAACATAATCTATGAGACTTTTTCCGTCCTCGGTTCCACAATGTATCTGGTGCACAAACTCTTTTTTGTACTGAGGACTATTAAACTCACAATAATATAAGATGTCGTCAGTACTTAATTGGAAAAGGTGTGATGATCCATGTCCTAATAAATACACTTCCTTTATATCTTTATTTTTCATAATCTCTTCAACGTCGACAAGTGTCGCTTTTGGATAAAATGAAAAATTCTGCCTCTTCAGTTTTAATTGTTGAACGAGAAGTGTTATTTCACGGAGTGCTGAATTTGGCTTAATCCAAGCCTCAAGTTTGGTCCAGTCGGAGTGTCCCAAGATTATAGCTACCTCTGCTGGAGTGTTTTGTTTAAACGCTTTCAAAAATCTTTTTATTCTTATTTGTTCAATCGGAATAAAGATTACAAAAAGAGGAGCTGCAAAGATATACAAGAACTGCCGACCAAAATAAAAAATACTGAAAATAAAGACAAACAAAAAATGTACGTAAAGAACATTTAGCCAACTCTTTTGTGAAATTAACAAAAAGACCAAAAAAACTATATATAGAAATAATAAAACCAGCTTATATTCAATATTTAATATTTTTCTACCAACATCGGTACGGTCTAGGTAATCTTTATACATACCTGACATCCTACATAAAACAGTAGATTTTGAAAAGGGTTCAAAATTTAAGCCTTTTTATTCATCTAAAAGTGTTAGTGTTTTGTCTTTATAGATGATCCTTGATCTCAGGTTCCCGAGCAGTTCTCGCTTCTCTGAAACCGATCCCTCTTTCAATATGTACTTGGCAAAGTTTCGTATGTCAGTGTCCTTTCTGTTGCCAACCTTGTCCGTGCTTCCAAGCACCGATCTCTGGAAGATATTAAATCTTGCTATTTCATCTTCAAGTTTTTGCCTCATACCTAACTCATTAATATTTACCTTATCTAATATTTTCAGTAGCTCCGTTATTAAATCTTCTTCTCGTATATAGTGATTCTTACAGTTTCTATCTCTTGCTCTGCTACATGAGTAGTAAATATACTTTGAGTGCGTTCCGTCTTTCAACTGCTTCCATTTTTCTTCCGCTGATATTCCGCTACCACAATATCCGCAAGTAAATAGTTTTGTGAATGCGAACTCTTTATTTTCTCTTTGTATGTTATCTCGTTTCAGTTGTGCTTGTGCTTTTTCAAACAGTTCTTGAGTAATGAGTGGTATATGTTTTCCTGTGTACCAGTTACCACTACCTCTTGGCGATTCAAATGTTCCGTAATAGAAGTGGTTCTCCAATATTCTATATATTCCACTTAGTGTTAGTGGTTTATTGCCTCGTGTATAAAAATTAAGTTCGTGTCGCAACCAGTTGTATAATTTTCTTCCAGAATAATGTTCGTATGCTACTTTCTCAAACATCTTTTTAATCACTGGTGCACGTTCGGGATCAACTATCACTTGGCATTTCTTATCCATGTGTTTTTGGTTTAAGTATCCGAGCGGTGCTATTCCAGGCCATAAACCCATCTCGACTCTTGTTCTGAGTCCACGTTTTACATTTACACCTCTGTTATCATTCTCAAGTTTTGCTTGTGACCCGAGAATCATTAACAAGAATTTTTCATTTGGATTGTTGGAAAACTTTTGCCCGTACGTTCGAATTTCATGGAGTAGCCCTGCGTCCATCAAATCCACAATCTTTCCAAGGTCTCCAGCATTTCTACTAATACGATCAGGTGCCCATGTCAGTATTCCGTTGTATTTCTTGACTCGTATTTCTTCTACAATCTCATTGAATACTGGTCTTTGCCCAGTTTCCTTTGCAGAGTGACTTTCTCTCTTCATGGTTACTATCTCCAAGTTTTCTCTCTCGGCAAGTTGTAACATCTCTTTAATCTGTGAATCTATTGAAAGAACTTGTCTTTCTTCTGATTCGGTTGATTTACGAGCATAGAGGCAATACTTCACTTTTATTGGTGCTTGGGCTAATTGTGTCATTTCATAGCCAATTGGTGCTGTTGTTTTCATATACCAACATTGATGACGCAATCTTTTGAAGGAGTCCAGAGCGTCCCGTTTCCTAGTTGTTGGTAACTAAATAGAGCAAAAACTTGCTTTTATTTTGAAAGTGCAGTATACTCTTTACATGCATAAGAAATTGAGCCAATTAGCAGACATAGTTTCAGGACACACATTCCGTGGATCTATAGAAAATGACCCAAATGGGGATGTTTTTGTACTACAGGCTAAAAATATACAAACTAACCAAGATATTGTAGACGTTGGCGGTTTTACAACAATTTCAGATAAATCCCTAAGAAACCCCTACTTCCTAGAACACAATGATATTTTACTAGTTTCTAGAGGCTCAGGTATTGGATCATTCCGCTCTGTAATTTTTGCATCTGACGAACTAAAAGTGATGCCATCATCTTCCGTTCATGTAATACGAATCCAAGATGTAACGATACTTCCTAAATATGTTTGCCTGTATCTCAATTCAGAAATTGGACAAAAAGAATTATTACAAATAGTTACAGGAGGTTCCTATATACAAAGTATTCTTGTAAAAAACTTAATAGACTTTGAAATACCCCTGCCCCCGATACATATACAGAAATCAATCATCGCTCTTCATGAAAACATTACCGAACAGGAACGAATACTCAAAAGAAAACAAGAACTACAAAAAAACATCATTAACGCATCATTTACTAACTTAATTAATTAACTAATATGACTAATCAAAAATACACACAAGAAGACTTAAATAAAATTCTCTGGAACGCAGCTGATTCTTCTCGTACACAGGTAGATGCTGGAATCTACAAAGACTATGTTCTTGCAATTCTCTTCTTTAAATACTTAAGCGACCTTTCCAAGAAAAAGCGAAACGAATACAAAGAACGTTTTGGTAATGATGAAAAGCGGACCGAAGAAAAAATGAAGATTGATCGCTTCTATCTCCCCCCGAAGTCATCGTTTGATTATATTTATTCTATTATTGAACAGGATAATCTTGGTGAGGAAATAAACAAAACGCTTCACCGCATTGAAGATTCTAATAAAGAAAAGCTTGACGGTGTATTTTCTGTAGACTTTAATTCTGAATCAACTCTTGGAAAACTTGCGGAACGAAACAAGATGCTCCGTCACCTCATACAAGATTTTGCAAAGATGGATCTCGCTGATGTAAATGACGACATCATTGGAAATTCATACATGTACATGATTGAACGCTTTGGAGCCGATGCAGGTAAAAAGGCTGGGGAGTTCTTCACTGTTCGCAATGTTGCAAAACTTGTCGCCAAACTTGCAGAACCAAAAGTAGGCGCACGTATCTGTGACCCATGTTGTGGTTCTGGAGGTCTATTGCTTCTCGCAGGTGAAGAGGTTGAAAAGCAAGGTTCAAAAAACTACGCTCTCTATGGTCAAGAATCAACAGGTTCAACTTATCAGCTCGCTCGCATGAATATGTTCCTACATGGAAAAGATTCAGCACGACTTGAATGGGGTGACACTTTAAATAATCCGCTTCTAGTTGAAAATGATCATCTCATGAAGTTCGACACAATCGTTGCTAACCCACCATTCTCTCTCAAGAAATGGGGTGCTGATGGTGCTGAATCCGATAAATACAAACGCTTCTGGCGTGGTACTCCACCAAAAGACAAGGGTGATTTTGCATTTATTACTCACATGGTGGAAACTGCAAAGCCAAAGACTGGACGTATCGCCGTTATTGTCCCTCATGGTGTCCTCTTCCGAGGCGGTGCAGAAGGTAAAATCCGTGAGCAACTACTCAAAGAAAATATTATCGAAGCAATCATCGGACTTCCTGCGGGACTATTCCAAACAACTGGTATTCCTGTCGCTATTCTAGTTATCGATCGTTCTCGAGAAAAAGGCGGAGAAAATGAAAGTAAAAAAGATGTTTTCTTTATCGAAGCATCAAAAGAATTCAAATCTAATAAAGCTCAAAATATTCTTACCGATGAAAACATCGAGAAGATTTACTCTACCTATAAGACTCGTAAGGATGTAGAAAAATTTGCTCGTAAAGTAAGCCTTAAGGAAATTGAGGAAAATGATTTCAATCTCAACATCACTCGCTATGTGGATACATTCACAGAAGAAGCCCCAGTGGATATCAAAGCAAACCTGAAAGAGCTTGCTGAACTTGAACCTGAGCTTCAGAAGCTTGAAAAACAAATGGTCGCATATTTAAAAGAATTAGGGATTGAATAATATGACTACGATTGACCACAAAGTAGAAAGGGATATAGACGTAGGTAAAATAAAAGCATCTACACACCCAAGAAAAGTTATCGTTGCTGGTCCAGGTACTGGTAAAAGTTTTCTTTTTCAAGAGTTAATAAAAGAGAAAAAGAAACAAGGTAAAACGGACTTTGTGGCAATTACTTTTATTGGAAAATTAGGAGATGCACTCGCAGACGACTTATGTGGTCTAGCTGAAACAGTGACAATGCATGGTTTCGCAAGAAAGTTTGTTCTTGCTAGTTGTGGTGCTGATTGGGAGTATTACCCTGGAATTTACGATATCATAAAAGAAGATCTCATAAATGAAGGAACGACGACTTTTGAAATTGGAGACGATAACTACAAAGCGAAAACGGAGTATTATAAAGCCGTAGGAGATGCTGATGTTGTTCACTATGCTGTGCAAATTTGTAAAAAAGATAATAACAAGATTCCTAAACATGATTTGATTCTTGTTGATGAGTTCCAAGATTTTAATGCAATTGAGTCTGAGTTTGTTGATTTACTTTCCCAAAAAAATGAGATGGTAATTGTTGGAGACGATGATCAAGCTCTATATGAGTTTAAAGGATCATCCCCGTCATATATAAGAAGTAAACACGACAGTGGAAATACTGATTTTGAAAGTCATACATTACGATTTTGTTCACGTTGTACAGAAGTAATCATTAAATACTTCCATAGCATTGTTACAAAATATAACCTTAACGAACCTACAAAAAAGAGAATTCAGAAAGAGTATATTTGCTACGCGCCAGACAAAGAAAAGGATTCCAAAGCAAACCCTAAAATAAACTTAATTACAAACTGTCCGACAGGGATGGTGGCTTATAAAATAAAGGCTGAGTTAGAAAAGATTGTAACAGAGCAGAAAATAAAAGATGTTTTGATTATTGGTGAAGGTCGATCTTGTAAAACAATTTTAGAAAACACAACCAAGCAACTTAAAAAGTACGGCTTCAAACACGTAGAGTTTAGTAAGGGCGAAGGTTACTTGAATCTGAAACAGAAAATTGTTGACGCTTATAAGTTTATAAGTAAAGACCCTGCCTCACTACTCGGGTGGAGGATCCTGAGTAATCCTACAGATCAAGCCACCAAGAATATGCACAATAAAAATACGAGGACACTCAAATCTATCCTTAACGATGCCCCATCAAAAGTTAAACTCCTTAAAGATGTTGATATTGCTGAATTAGAAGAGAGCATTCAGTTTGCTGTTGTTCCTGACACAGAAATACGCCGAAGTCTTTTAATTGAAGAAATTAAAAATAAAAATATCAACCTATCAAGACCACTAGGTAATTTAAATATAACTGTATGTAATATTCTTAATTCAAAAGGATTAGGGGCTGATATAGTTTTTGTTATTGGTTTTGATGAGGGTAAATTTCCAGCTAAAGTTACACCAACAGACGGCGAAATATACCAACTACTCGTCGCACTAACTAGATCAAAAAAGAGAATCTATTTCATTAACACAATAGGTAAAAAAGTTTCTAGTTTTATGGATTGTATAGACAGTGCTGATTTAGTGAGTGAAAAAGTGAACTAAACCTATATATGAAAATTAACCCATTACAAAAAATTAACCGATATTTTAAAATAATTTTATGGCAAAAGTAACAAAACCAATTAAAGAAGTTTGGGAAACAGACAAAAAACCCGACTGTATGGTGCTTTCAAAAACAGGAAATGATTCGGGTATAGTTATGGTTAAAAGGTTAAAACCAAAAAGAAGAAGTAAAGGGTCGGGATTAAAGGAATTAGGAATTAAATAAAATTTATGAACGAATTACAAGTTATAAAAGAAATAACCAAAGCAAATATTGGAGATATATACAAAGACTCAACCCAGCCAGCAATTAGAGTTTTAGGTAAGTCACTGGCTCAATGTACCTCACTGTTTGCTACACCTGTTGGTCGTATGGCAGAAATCTTTGAAAAAAATATACATAAGTATCTAGATAAATTAGAAGGTTTGAAAGATAATCAAATAATCGCACCAGAAACTCGTATTTTGGTTCCTATATTAGAAAGACTTCGCTATACTGACGATGAAGTTGTTGCTGATTACTATGCTCAAATATTAGCCACAGCATCAACTGCTGAAAATGCCAAAAAAGTATCAGTTGCTTTTATTGAAATTCTAAATCGTTTATGTGCCGACGAAATTAGAGTTCTTGAATTTATAAATTCACAAAAAAATACCGTGGTTCTCGAGAATGAATTAAATGAGAAATACAACCTTCCTCTCTTTGGTGTTTTGCCAGTAATAAACATACACATAAATAGAAAAGAAGGAGGTTATGTTGTGGCTATTAAGAACTTAAGTTATTTGACTGAAAAAATTACACTTAATAATCCTGATAATTTAAATATGTATTTTGATAATATGATCGCCCTTGGTCTTCTTTTAAAACCTGCAATGATAAGAGCGCATGATAATAATATTTATACATACATAAAGAAAAACCCTTTAATAAAAGAGATTGAATTAGGACTTACAGAAGGACAAACAATTGATTATTCTGAAGCCAGAATAGAGACCACTGAACTTGGCAAACGGTTGTTAAATGTTGCATCAAAAAATGAAACCTAACCAACCACAAAAAAATATACCAAATAAATGGCAACTAACTTCTGTTGGTGATACTTTTGAGTTTGTAAAAACTTATTCATTTTCTCGTGATAACCTAACTACTGAAATTTTATCAAGTGACCGGGTTGGTTGTATTCATTACGGCGACATTCACTCAACATATATAGGCACAACTGTTGATATTTCTAAAACAAAAATTCCTTGTATAAATGATAAAGGGTTTAGCCCGAAAAAAGAAGAGCTTTTGAAAGATGGCGACTTGGTTATGGCTGATGCTTCTGAAGATTATGAGGGTGTGGGTGTAACGGTTTCTATTCACGGAATTGGTAAAAATAAAGTAGTTGGAGGTTTACATACTTTTGTTTTAAGAGATAAAAATAATAAAACAACTGAATACTATCGCCAATATATTTTTCGAAATAAAGAAATAAGAAATAAACTTCAAAAAGTCGCAAATGGTGTTTCTGTATACGGGATTTCAAAAACAACTTTATCTAAAATGTTTTTACCTATACCAGCAATTCCAGAGCAAAATCGTATTGTTTCAGTTCTTGAAACATGGGATAAATCAATTGAAAATTTAAATAGAAAACTCGAAATTAAGAAACAGATTAAAAAAGGTTTGATGCAGGATTTATTGACTGGTAAAAAAAGGTTGAGTGGGTTTAAGGACAAATGGTTAGAACTAACACTTGGAGATATTGGTGAATTTAGGACAAGTAGTGTAGATAAAAAAAATGTACAGAATGAAAAAGATGCTTTGTTGTGTAATTACATGGATGTTTACAAAAGAAAAATAATTAAAAATACAGACATATTTCAAAAAATTACTGCCAAAGAAGGACAGTTTGAATCCTCTAGTTTGGAGGTTGGGGATATTTTATTTACACCTTCATCAGAAACACCAGAGGATATCGGTTATTCTGCTGTTGTGCAAAGCACGTTATCAAATTTATTATTTAGTTATCATTTAGTTAGATTTAGACCAAAGAACAATGTATTAGATATATTATATTCAAGTTATTGTTTTAATCAGGTTTCTTTTAGAAGATATTTATCAAGAGTATCAGCTGGAGTCACAAGATTTACTTTGTCAAAATCTGCTTTTGAAAATGCAACAATAAAAATTCCTTCACTCAAAGAACAGACGGCTATTGCGCAGATACTTATAACAGTAGATTCTGAAATATCAGAACTAGAAAAGAAACTATCCATAATCAAAGAACAGAAACGATATCTCCTGAACAACCTAATCACTGGCACAATTCGTACACCAGAAAATTTATTAGAAAAAGTAAAATAAAAATTATGAAAATATATAGAGATTATGATAATGATTCAAATATAATTGGTTACGAATATGGTGAAGACTGGATTCGAATTTATTTTAAAGATAATTCAGAATATGAATATGTTGGTGGTGGATGTACCCAATATATGATTAATAAAATGAAATATTTAGCAGACCAAGGTGATGGGTTAAATGCATTTATTAATAAGAATAAGCCACCTTATTCAAGTAAAAGATAAGCATATGTTAGAAAAAGTAAATTTCGATGAATCAAGACAATCACAGCTTCCACTAGTAGAGCTTCTCTTGAACATGGGCTACATATATGTTTCTACGGCTGAAGCACTTCGACAGCGAGGAGATACTTCCAACTTCATCCTTGCCGATATTGCAACTGAAAAGCTAATGGGGATAAATGGATACGAGGTTGATGGTACAGAATATAAATTCAGTGAAAAAGATGTTCGAGATGCTATTGATGAATTGGAACATATTCAATACGAAGGACTCATAGATACCGCACAGAAAATCTACAATACCATCATGCCAACAAGTGGCGGCAAAACTATCAAAGTAAACCAAGGAGGAAAGAAAGTATCAAAAAACTTTAAGTTCATAGACTTTGATAATATTGAAAACAATGCTTTCCATGTGTCTGTAGAGTTTGTTGCGAGTGGCAAGCAAAATATCCGTCCCGATATTGTCTGTTTTGTAAACGGTATTCCTTTTGCTGTGATAGAGAACAAAAAATCCGGTATGGATGTAAAAGAAGCGATTAATCAAATGAACCGCAACCAGAGTCCAGAGTTCTGTCCAAAACTTTTCACCTATACTCAACTCCTAGTTGCCACCAATGGTAAAGATTTACAGTACGGAACCACTGGTACACCAAATAAGTTTTATGCCGTTTGGAAAGAAAAAGGTACAGACTTGGAAACACTGAATAAGAAAATATCTACTCTTATCCAAAAGCCTATCGATGAGGCTGTATATTCTCAAGTACTACAAGACCTCAATGGATACACCAATGGTCACAAACAAAGAACTGACCGACTTCCTACAGAACAAGACCGAGGAGCATTTTCACTTTTTGAACCAAAGAGACTTTTGGATCTTACAAAAAACTACATTCTCTTTGACGCTGGAGTAAAGAAACTTTCACGCTACCAACAATACTTTGCTATTCATAAGATGATCAAGCGTGTGGAAGAGGAAGAAATAACCGACCATGGCATTACTCGCCGAAAAGGAGGACTTGTTTGGCATACCCAGGGATCAGGTAAATCGCTCACGATGGTAATGTTTGTGAAGGCTCTCATTGAGGATCCTCATATTCTCAATCCTCGTGTGATTATCGTAACTGACCGTCGAGATTTGGATAAGCAAATCAAAGATACGTTCAAGAATTGTAACCTCAAGAAAGAAGTTGTTCAGGCTACCAGTGGGCAAAACTTGATTGATCTTATAAAAGAAAAAAACTTGTCAGTGATTACTACACTTGTTCAGAAATTTGAATCAGCTGCAAAAAAAAGTACAGGATTCGTAGACGACGACAAAAACATCTTTGTCCTTATTGATGAAGCTCACCGAAGTCAAAACGGTATGGCTAACTTTGAGATGAATCGAATCATTCCAAACGCATGTTACATCGGATTTACAGGTACACCTCTCATGAAAAAAGACCGAGAAAGTTGGAAAAAATTCGGTGACTATATCGATAAATATACGATTGATGATGCATTAGCTGATAACATCATTCTTCCTCTTATTTATGAGGGTCGTTATGTTGATCTAATTCAAAATGCCGAACAAATTGACCGTCATGTTGAACGTATTACAGAAGGTCTTAACGACAAACAAAAGAAAGAATTGCAACGATATGTTGGAAGTAAAATAATCAAAGACAACCCTCAGCGTATTGTTGAGATTGCATATGACATTGAAAAACATTTCATGGCTAATTTCCAAGACACAGGACTCAAGGCTCAAATTGTTGCTCCGTCTAAATACTCAGCAATTCTTTTCCAGAAATTCTTTGAGACTCGTGGAAACATTCGTACCGCGGTAATCATCTCTGATGAACACGAAGACGGTGACGAGGAAAACCTGCACAAGAAAGAAGTTGTCGGATATCTAGAAGGTGTTCGCAAGAATCACAGCAGTGTCGATAAGTACGAGAAAGATGTGATTGATAGTTTCAAACACAATGATGACGGTATAGAGATGATTATTGTTTGTGACAAACTTCTCACTGGCTTTGATGCCCCACGAAACACCGTGCTCTATCTTGCTAAAGACTTACGTGATCACAATTTGCTTCAAGCTATCGCTCGTGTAAATCGTTTATTTGAAAACAAGAAGGAAAAACCAAAGACCGCGGGATATATCATAGACTATTCAGAAAATGCCAAAAACATCGATACCGCAATGAAGCTCTTCGGTAACTACGACGAAAACGATGTAAAAGGAACTCTTATTGATGTTTCAGACAAGATACAAGATCTTGAACAAAGCTATGGAACTGTCCACGATCTATTTAAAGAAATAAAAGGTTCATCTGATGATGAAGTGTATTTGCAATTCCTTGCAGACCAACCCAAACGAGAGACGTTCTACAAAACCCTTAATGCATTCATTAAAAACTTGAATGAATGTTTTGTGCTACAAGATTTCGTTCATGAATTTAAACACCTCGATCTCTACAAACATGAACTCAAGAAATTCTTGGAACTTCGTAAATCTGCAAGTTTGAAATATGCTGATCGTGTGGATCTTCTTGAATACAAGCAATCTCTTATAAATATCCTTGATAAATATGTTGATGCTCGTGGAGTAGAACTACTTACAAAACAAGTAAACATCACTGATAAAGTTCAGTTTGAAGAAGCAGTAGCCAATCTTGGTTCTGATAAATCAAAAGCAGAAGCAATCGCTGCACAAACAGGAAGAACTATTACAGAAAAGATGGATACTGATCCTGAATTTTACGAGAAGTTTTCAAAGAAGATTTCAGAAATTCTTGAAAAGATGCGACAAGGAAAACTTGCAGACGTTGAAACGTTGAAGCAAATGAAGTTGATTCGTGACGATGTGGTTAATAAAAAAGAAGAGGGGTTACCAGAAAAGATTGAATCAAATAGGGGTTCCGATGTTTTCTATCGTAACCTGCGATCACAATTAGAGAATCTAAAACTCGATGAGGATTTATATATCTCTATTATCCTTGATATCTTCACAATCATTAAGAGTGAAGCCATCGTGGACTGGTATAAAAATATGGATGTTAAACGTAAGATGAGAAACAGTATTGATGACTATCTCTACGATGTTGTTAAGAGTGAGAAAGGTATAGATATTGATAATGATCACATAAAAGTTGTCATTGATACCATTATGCAATTAGCAGAGAATAACTTTGATTTATTCAACTAACATTATGAAGGAGTTCATATTTGGAACATTTGTATATGAATACCAACTCATCAAACAAGATCGTAAAACGCTGTCCCTCACCGTTACACCAGACCTCCGCATTATTCTTAAATGTCCGACACAGACTGACAATGAAAGAATAGAAAACTTTCTACAAAAGAAATGGTTTTGGTTAGAGAAACAACTTTCATTCTTCAAAAAGTATCAACGAAAGATTTACAAAAAAGAATATGTTTCAGGCGAGGGATATTTGTATCTCGGCAGACAGTACAAACTAATTGTTAGACGTGGGAAAGAAGACATTGTGTCACTGACACGAGGTTTATTAACTGTTTATACAACTAAAGAAATTGCTAATAGTCGTCACAACAAAAAACTCATTGATTTGTGGTTCGAAGAAAAAACAAAGCTTGTCTTTCAAGATAGATTCAAAGAAATGCTAAATAAGTTTGAATACAAAAGCACACCAGTATTATCTATTCGAGAAATGAAAAAACGTTGGGGTAGTTTTTTGAATAAAAATAAAATCTTCCTTAATCCAAAATTAATCCACACTTCAAAAGACTGTATTGATTATGTAATCGTTCACGAACTTTGCCATTTGAAGTATAAAAACCACAGTACAAAATTCTGGAAACTGCTTGATGAAAAATACCCTAAATGGGAAAAGGTCAAAGAAAAGCTTGAAACCATCGGGGCTGATCTTTGTTATTAAACCATAAATCTCATCTTCCTTAGTTCTTGTTTGTAATTCTCGATAATAATATCAGCTACTTTATCAGCTGTACCCTCGATAGTAAAAAGAAAATTATCCTCTTTTATCGCCAAGGTATATTTCCTGTTATTTTTGGTGTATAAAAACTCATTAAAATAGTCGAGTGATATTGCCACAGATTGATTTAAGAGTGTTATCTCTCGCTCAAAAGAATTCAAAAAGTTACTATATATATCCGTCATATCAACATCAAAGAGATCAGAAAAGATTTTTGATAATTCATAAAAAGACTTTAGGGTCTCGTGATTATCTAGCGGTTTATTATATTTTTTGATAAATAAGTATGCTCTGGCTAACGGCAGTACTATCGCTAGTTGTTCCTTGTATTCTTTTACAAAATCGATGTCTCTCTTGCACATATATAGGCTTTTTCCTGTTAGGATTTGAATCTTCTCATCACTACCAAGAAGATATTTGTTGTATTGCTCAATAACGAGTTCTCCATCAGACAACATTTTTTCTATACGATTTTTTGTCTTCTGTAATTCTTCATACCATTTCGTAAAAATTTTTTTATGTGTAAGTTTTGTATTTCCATTCCATGTATTATGGTAGCTGCTAAAGAACAGAGGAATATGTTCAGATATGAACAATCCATCATCTATCCATTTGGATAAGGTGTTCTTAATAATAAACTCCGTTGTTTGATTAGTTTCTTTCGCGTATTCCTCGAGTTTGTCTAGTAAATGATTAGTATCATTTTCTTCAAAAAAAACATGTGCGTATTCAGCCCATTTTTGTAGTATCTCTTCTGCCGGTAATTCCGCAAAGAAACATGATGGAAGAAATCCGTCTTTTTCAGATCCATTTTTAATCTTTCTAAAACGATCATGATACATACATGAGTATATATGATTAATGAGAACCTCTTTGTTTTCTGCACTTATGGTCTTTGAGTTTTTGAATACTTCATAAATAAAAACTTCATCCTCCAAGTATTTATTATCATGGGCTACACAATCATCTAATATAAGCAAGTCATCTCTAATATCTTTCGGGAGATTATTGAAAGTAACCACATGAATTAAATTTTTATAATCCATGTATGTGTTTTTTACAACAAAATCCATCACTTCCTCTCGTTGTATATGTTTATCTAAAATAATACCCAGAGACTGCTCTACTATAGTAGCCGTATATTTAATATGACTAAATAGTAAATGGCTTCGTAATAATAAATTCTCGGAGCGATATGCAAACATTTGTGCGTCTAGCTTCATGGTCGCTTCTAATCTAGACGCTTCGTAATATTTATTGTATTCATCGACCTCGTAAGAGTTTTTTGGTTTCCACCCCTTTGACAGAGAATAAATTTCTGAGTCGGTAAGTATTCCTTTACCGTTTTTTTCTTTATATACATCATTCTTAACAAGGGTTACAATTCTTTCTCTTGGTGAAATGTCCGCTTTTCTTAAAAGATTTGCTAAGTTTTTCATAAGTTATCTTTTTGTCTTAAGGGCTTGTTCCAAAAACTCGACACGATCCTTCAGTTCCGTGTCGGTAATGTTTTTTGAAAGTGTTGAAGCAAGTTTTGCTATTGCACTTGCTTGCTTTAAGGATATTTCTTTATTGACCACCTTTCGAAGAGTTTCAGAAAGAATTGTGTTTATTTCATGTAAATCTAAATTTTTCATATTAATTGTTCTCTATTAATTCGTACCACGCCCTCACTTCATGAGCTCGACCATGCTTAGTGATGTTTTTGTAGAGTGCAAAGACGACGTTCGGAGTAAGTTTTCTAGCCCAACTATTAATGTTTTCGGTTAACCCGTCTTTTTCGAGTCTTTTATTCCAATCAGTAAGTGTTCCAACATCAATCTCGTGCGTTTTTGAAAACTCGGCTTGAGTTTTTATCGATAGCAGATCAAATACTATTTCTTCACTGATGCCAAACTTTTCAAGCGCTATTCTCGGTTGTCCTTTTAAAAATGAGGGGAGAGATTTCCAAAGAACATACGTCTCGTATGTTTGTTTTTTGTACGGATCTTTTATAAAGTCTCCCTTGGTCATAGCACTATATTTTTGAAGCTTTTTCACCAGTTAATTTTTCAATCCTTTGGAGAATAATCGATACGTATTCTTCATCGATCTCTATTCCAATACATTTTCGACCTAAATGTTCACAGGCAACGGCAGTTGAACCACTTCCCAGAAACGGGTCATACACTATATGTCCGATGCACGCAGTGTCGGGAATAATTTTACGAAGTAGCCCAATTGGTTTTTGTGTAGGATGAAGTTTGGATTTGTTGGATCTCGGATAGTAGATCACATTTTTTGATTTAGATCTCTCCATTTTATGTTTTCCAAACCACCCATATGCGATAAGTTCATATTGGGACAAATAATCTTTTCTGCTCATGACTGGCTGATTTTTAATCCAAATAATCATTTGGCTGTAGTAAAAACCAGCATCTTTCATTCCATTGCGGAGTGACGGAAACATTGGATCAGCATTGAATATGTAACATCCGTTATATTCCTCCAGAAAAGGAATAACTGCCCCGAGATATCTTTTTGTAAAATCTTCATATTCTTTTTCACTTTGCAGGTGGTCACCGATGATTACTTTTTCATCTTTAACTCCAAGTTTCGCAAATCCTTTTTTATTCTCAACATACGCAATGCCGTAGGGCGGGTCAGTAATTATCGCCCGTATTGTATTGTTTCCGACCACTTTACTT
>Ga0172381_10003541_pt1 | contig 16495 bp, 18 predicted proteins | sample Leawel6488metaG_FD_119754 | JGI IMG/M metagenome (GOLD analysis project Ga0172381, IMG submission 119754) | Leachate microbial communities from a municipal landfill in Southern Ontario, Canada - Leachate well 64-88 metaG | ecosystem: Engineered > Solid waste > Landfill > Unclassified | place... | reverse complement strand
ATAAACGATATTGGAACCGTCGGGGTATTCCAAAACGGCTTTGTTGGTATTGGGAGCCCAAGTAACTTGATCAACGTTATGGAAAACTTTGTCCGACATTGGAACCGCTTCGCCGTTTTTGTCTATCTTATAAAACTTGCCGTCGGTCTTATTGTAATATTGAACGCCTTGGCCGTCACTGCTCAAAACGGAAGCCAGGCTCGGACCGCTGTTTAAAGAAGTCACTTTGGTAATCCCGCCCTGAGCCGTCGGACTAACGGTTTGAGTTGGAATTTGGGGGGTGGTGGGTGAAATTGGAACTCCGCCCGGACCGGTGGTACTGCTCACTTGTTGTCCGCCCGTGCCGGAGGTTGGTAATCCTCCCGGTATAGTGGTGGTCCCGGTGGGGGGCGGGGTGACAATCACGGTTGGTTTAAAAAATAGCTGATAGATGAAATAGCCCAAAAGAAAGACTATGACTAAAAAGCCGATAATTAGGAAGATTTTTTTGTATTTGGCCAGAAAATTCATTTGGTTTATTTTTAATTTTATGGTATAATTTAAAAACAAAAAGTATTGTGATATTTGCTCTAATATTATATAATATAATTATAAATAAAACAATCCATTTTTTTAAAAACTCTAGAATAAGCGTGGTTTTTAGATTTAAATAATAAAATTCAATTTCAAACTATATGGGGCTATTTTCTTCGGCGGAGAATACGTATTTGGGTATTGACATCGGCGACTCTTCTTTAAAAATGGTGGAGTTAACCAAAAAAGGCAAAAAAATTGTCCTCAATAATTATGGTTTTAGCCAGGACTTGGGCAGTGCCAATAAATTGACCAGTACCGATGATGTGGAATATGTGGCCAAGCTAATCAACAAAGTCAAAAAGGATATTGGTATCACCGCCGGGAGCGCCAGTGTTTCTTTGCCGAGCTTCTCAGTTTTTTCTTCGGTCATTAATCTTTATAATGTCAATAAAAAAAATATTGCCGAGCATGTCAACGAAGAAGCCAAGAAGGTAATTCCTCTGCCACTGGAAGAAATGGTTTTAGATTGGAAGGTTATACCGCAAGAGAATCCCGATCCTAATAATCCGAGCAACAACACTAAAATATTTTTAACCGGCAGTCCGAAAAAATTGATTAAAAAATACATTAATATTTTTAATACCGCCAAAATTAATTTGGTGAGTCTGGAAACGGAAACCTTTTCTTTAATCCGCTCTCTTTTGGGTAATGATAAATCAACTGTGATGATCGTTGATATGGGCGCCAACAGCACCGATATGTGTGTAGTCAAGGAAAGTATCCCTTATCTTAATCGCAGTATTAATGTTTCCGGTAATACCATTACCGAGGCTATCAGCCAGAAATTGGGCATTAGCGCGGACAAAGCTAGTCAACTAAAGTTTGATTTGGGAGTGGCGGCCTTGGGAGAAAATCAGGTGGCCGTACCGCAAATTATTATGAATGCCGTCAGCCCGATTATCAATGAAATTAAGTACATGATTGACTTATTTGAGAATAGCAACAATGAAAAGGTAGAAAAAATAATTCTTTCCGGTGGCGGCTCCATGCTTATTAATCTGGCCAATTATTTGGAAAATACTTTGAATATTCAGGTTATTATCGGCAATCCTTGGTTCCGAGTTTCTTATCCCAAGGAATTACAACCGGTTTTGTCTGAAGTCGGTCCGCAGCTTTCTATCGCCATCGGGCTGGCCATGCGGAGCATCGAGTAATTATTAATTTTTAGATATTATGACCCCTACTTCAAATAATCAGCCGGCCAAGGAATCTAAGCCTTGGTACAAAAAATCGTTGGATTTATCCAATCTTAATTTGGCGAAGATTTTTCATTCCGGATTAAAGAAAAAAAAATCAAAGACGATTTCGGGCAGCAGCAAAAAACTCATCAAGGATATCCGTTCCAAGCCGGCGAACGACGGCGCTGACGGTGTCGGAGTGGAAAATCCCGATGTTTTGGATATTGATTTAATTAAGGATGAGGTTCCGGTTATTTTTGATAAGAAAAAAAATCTTTATACTCTAGGGGCATTTATTATTCTGTCTTTGTTCCTGGTTTTTGAAATTTATTTCTTCCTTTATTCTTGGGAACGGCAAGAAATTCGGAAAAAGGCAGTGGCTCTGCAAGAAGAAGCGGCTCGTCTGGATCAGGAAATATCTTCTTTTAAAGCTCAGGCGGCGTTGGCGACCGAATTCAAGAATGAAATTAATAATGCCAGTCAAGTTTTTAACAGCCATATTTATTGGACCAATCTGCTCTCCTTTTTAGAGAGAAATACTTTGGCCGATGTTTATTATTCCGGTCTGACCGGTGATACTTCGGGTACCTATTTGCTTCACTCTTGGGCAAAGGATTTTAGGGCGGTCAGTTTTCAGCTTACGACCATCCTGAAGGATACCGACCACACGGCCAAGGCTGAGACCAGTAATGCTAAAATAGTCAGCGGCGATCCCGCCCTGGGAACGACGTTTGATCTTGGTCTGTCAATCAAGCCCGGTATTTTTACGGAATAAAGTTAATATCTAATCATTTATTATCATATGGACATGTCTCTCAACAGCGAATTAAAAAGTAACATCAAGCCGGGTTTAAAAAATGGTCGCCATTTGCCCGTTAAGGAAAAGAGTCCGAAGCAAAAACATCTGGATAATTTAATTAACCGGATTTTAAATAATTATTTTGGCATCTTGGTCGTTTTGGTTGTTTTGGCCATTTTAGTCAGTTCTTATTATCTTTTGATTAAGCCCAAATATGAAAAAATTGTAGCCACCATCAACGCCACTTTTTATGAGAAAAATCAGCTTACTCCCAAATACCAAGAGCTGAGCAATTATCAGACCCTGATCGAATCCTATCAGAAGGTAAATCCCGATGATATTAAAAAGATTCAAGGACTTATTCCGGCTGAGTATTTAAAGGATGATCTTTTTACCGAAATTGTTTATTTGGCTTCGGTTAAAAAGTTGGCGGTGAATTCTTTGAAGATTGTTAAGGATGTTGAGGCCACCTCCACCCCTTCCGGCGGAAATCGTCGAGTGGAAGTTGTCGGAGCGACGGTTAATACTCCGGCTCCGGATATAAAATTGCCCGACACCGTTGGCAGTTTCAATGTTAAAATTACTTTAGGCAAGATTGACTATCCGATTTTGAAAGATTGGTTGCGTACCATGGAGAATAGTTTGAGAATAATTGATGTCAAATCTTTATCTTTTGATCCTAAAACTAGTATTGCCAGCTTGGAAATGTCTACTTATTATCTGAAAAAATAATTTATTGATATGAAAAAAATTTTTAAATTTCTCGCCTACACCTTTGTTTCTTCCATTATTATATTCGGAGCGGTTTTAGTTGTTTATCGGCAGAATATTTTTGAGTATTTAAATTCCATTAATAATTTAAGTCGAACGGCCGAGACCATGATCGATAATATTAAGCCGGGCGATGAATTAGTGGGAGATTCTTTGAATTTGGCTATCATTGATAACCCTAAGTTTAAAAAAATGAAGTTAACTGAAGTTGATTTGACTGGTTTGGAATTGAGTACCTCAACCACTTCAACTGAGGGGGGCGAAGGCGAATCAGGCCCGGCTCCGACTTTTGAAGTGGGAAACAGCAATCCGTTTAAAGCTTTTTAAAATTAGTAAAAACTATGTACAAACCAGAAGAGCTTCTGGCTATATTAGAAAAGAAAAATATTATTACTCCGGCCAAGGCCGTGGAAATAAAGACCGCTCTAGACAAAAAGGAACTTGTTTTAGAGCCTTTTTTGCTTAAAAATAAGATTGTTGATTCCGAGCGATTGACCGAGATTAAGGCCGAGTTACATCACTTGCTTTATCAAAATTTGCAGACGGAAACCATTAAAGACGATGCTTTAAATTTTTTGAGTCGGGATATTGCCCGTAATTATTCGGTGGTTTGTTTTTTTAAAGACTCCACCACCGTTAAAATCGGCTTGGTTCATTATGACTTGAAAGCGATGGAGGCTGCCAGTTTTTTGGCCAAGGGACAAAATCTAAAAGTGGAATATTATCTGATTTCCGATAAAAGTTTTCATGAAGTCTTCAAAAAATACGACAAATTAGAGGAAGAAGTTTCTTCTGCTTTGGAAGTTAAGGCCAAGGAGAAGGGGGATGAATTGGTGGCCATTGAAGACAAGTCGGAAGTATTAAAAGAAGAAGATGTTAATTCGGCCCCGGTGGCCAAAATCGTTTCGGTTATTATCCGCCATGCGGTGGAAAGCCGAGCTTCGGATATTCACATCGAACCTTTTTCCAATGAAAGTCGGGTCCGTTATCGGATTGACGGTATTTTGCATAATTCTTTAATTCTGCCGAAGTCCATTCATAATTCCGTCGTGGCCAGAATCAAGGTGCTGGCCAAATTAAAATTGGATGAAACCAGAATCCCGCAAGACGGACACATTCGTTTGATTATTGATGCGCGAGAAATTGATTTTCGTATTTCTACCTTGCCTTTGGGCGCCACGGAAAAAGTGGAGTTGAGAATTCTAGACCAAGCTAAGGGCTTAACTAATCTGGAAGATTTAGGTTTTAACAAGCATGTTTATAACACCCTAAAAGAGAATATTAAAAGAACTAGTGGCATTATTCTGATGACCGGTCCGACCGGATCAGGTAAGACTTCTACTTTATATTCTATTTTGAATGTCTTGAATAAAGAAACGGTTAACATTTCCACTCTGGAAGATCCGATTGAATATCAAATTAAGGGCGTTAACCAATCACAAGTCCGGCCGGAATTGGGTTTTGATTTCGCGACCGGTCTGCGGTCCTTCTTGCGGCAAGACCCCAATATTATCATGGTGGGTGAGGTTCGGGATGAAGAAACCGCCGAGTTGGCTATTCATGCCGGTTTGACCGGCCATTTGGTTTTGTCCACTTTGCATACCAACGATGCCCTGGGAGCCGTTTTTCGTTTATTGGACATGAAGATCGAACCTTTTCTTTTAGCTTCCACTTTGCGTTTACTGGTGGCCCAACGTTTGCTTCGGAGACTTTGCCCTTATTGCAAGAAAGAGACCAAACTGCCGGAAAAAGTTCTGTCGGAAATGGTGGCCGTGATGTCTCAATTACCTCTGGAAGTTGTTCAAGCGGAGAATTTAAGTATTAAGACCTTTGAAGATATCAAAACCTTCAAATTTTATGAACCGGTCGGTTGCGCTCGTTGTTCCAATACCGGCTACTTGGATCGTTTGGCGATTGCCGAGTCGGTGGTTATCAATGACGAGCTTAAAGAATTAATTATTAATCGGCGCAACGAGTTAAATATTGCCGCTTTAAAACATAGTCAATTATTTGTCTCTCTGAAACAGGACGGTATTTTTAAGGTGCTGTCCGGAGTAACCAGCATCGACGAGGTGCTCAGAGTGATTGAAATTGAAAATTTATAATTATGCCAATTTATCGTTATAAAGCTATAAATAGCGCCGGAAAGAATGTTCGAGGTCAAGTCATTTCTTACAATGACGAGGCAGCGGAACATCGCTTGACTTCTCTGGGCTTAGAGATCGTCTGGATTGTTGATATTTCCAATAATATTCTTAATCGTTTTTTATTGTGGTTGCAAAGAGTTAAGAGCCGTGACTTGGTAGTTTTCTCGCGCCAATTTTCTTTGCTCATTTCTTCTAGCGTCGGCGTGGTTGAGGCTTTGGCCACTGTTCAAGACCAGACGGAGAATTTGAAATTAAAAACCATTTTGGCGGAAGTTACCTATGAAGTTGATGGTGGCACTTTGTTGTCGGACGCCTTGCATAAAAAGGGAGGAAAAGTCTTTTCTGCTTTCTTTATTAATGTTATTCACGCCGGCGAAACTTCCGGTAAATTGGATGACGTTTTGAATTATTTGGCGGATGAAATGGAAAAGGATTATGATTTGACCAGCAAATTCAAGAGCGCCATGATTTATCCGACTATTGTGTTGGTGGGTTTGGTGGGCGTCGGTTTTATTATGATGTTGTTTGTGATGCCGCAACTCACGGCGATTTTGCAGGAGACCGGAGCCGAGTTACCCTGGGCCACTAAGGTGGTTATTTGGGCGGTTGATTTTTTGAATAAATACATTGTTGGTATTGTTATTTTTATTATCGCCGCTTTTATTGGTTTTAGGGTTTTTATTAAGTCCAGTTTTGGTCGTTTAAAAATAGATTATTTTAAATTACATATTCCGGTTGTCGGTAAACTTTTTCGTTTGGTTTATTTGATCCGTTTTTGTCGCGCTTTCAGCACCTTGCTTCGGGGCGGCGTCAGTCTGACCAAGAGCTTGGAAATCAGCGGTGATATCGTGCGAAACAAAATTTATCAAAATTTAATCACTGATACGATTGATCAAGTCAATGAGGGCAGTTCGGTCTCCTCAGTTTTTATTACCAGTCATGAGATGCCTAAAATGATTCCGCAAATGATGGCCATTGGGGAAAAGACCGGTAATCTGGACTCAGTTTTAGATAAAATTAGCGTTTTTTATAGTCGGGAATTGTCCGCCAAATTAGGTAATTTGGGGGTCATTATTGAGCCGTTAATTATGATGATTCTGGCGGTCGGCGTCGGCATTATGGTGGCGGCTATTATTTTGCCGATGTACAATGTTGCCACTAGTTTCTAAAAATGCTATAATATTTATAGGAATAAAATTATTTTATATAATTAATACTTCTTTGGGTTGTTGGGTTAATTTCTAGAATTAAATTAATAACCGGAGAGTAATGATGGGGGGTGAATTATGAAAAACAAAAAAGCTTTTACTTTAATCGAATTGTTAGTGGTTATTGCCATCATCGGTCTGCTCGCTACTTTATCAGTTCTAGCGCTTAACAACGCTCGGGCTAAATCTCGCGACGCTAAACGGGTGGCTGATATCAAACAAATGCAGACCGCTTTGGAACTGTATTTTAATGATAAACAATCTTATCCAACTTCCAGTGAAATGACTACCTCTATTTCTAGTACTTCCACCAATGGAACATCTACTTATATGCAGGTCATTCCAACCTCTCCGACTCCTAACGTTTCCGGTGTTACCGGTTGCGGCGGAACTCCTTATACTTACACCCAACAAAGTACTGGTGCCAGTTATACTTTAAACTATTGTTTAGAGGGTAACGTTGGTGCTATCACGGGTGGGGCATTGCATACCGCTACTAATGCCACTCTATACTAGTTCTAACTGAAGCTACTTAAAAAGCCCCTTGTTTATTCGGGGGGCTTTTTTGTTTTAGTTGTTAATGCTATAATATGACTAGTATTAAACAATTATATTATTAATGAAAAAACTATGAAAAATAAATCAGCCTTTACTCTGATTGAATTATTGGTGGTTATCGCCATCATCGGTTTATTGGCTACTTTATCGGTTCTGGCACTTAACAACGCTCGGGCCAAGAGTCGTGACACCAAGCGGATTTCCGATATCAAACAAATGCAGACCGCCTTGGAATTATATTTTAATGACGCGAGCGCTTATCCGACTTCGGTCGGCGCCGGCGGGTCTATTACCAGCTATAATTCTTCCACCGGTGCTACCACTACCTATATGCAAATGGTACCGACTCCGCCGACTCCGCCGACGGAAATTACCCAATATACTTATGAACTAATAACCGGAGCTGGCGCTTCTTATACTCTGGAATATTGTCTGGAGGGAAGTGTCGCCACTCTGGCCGCCGGTTGCCACACCGCCACCAATTCAGCCCTATAATGTCAGATTATAAAGAGGCCGCCTTTGGGCGACCTCTTTTTTATTTTTAAATATGATATAATGATATTATGAGTGAATTATCAGCAAAATTTCAATTGGAGCCTTCGTTTTTGCAATCAAACCAGTGGGCTAAAATTCAAGATTCGAATGTCAAAATCGGCCAGTCTTTTTTATTTAAAAAGCCTTTGTTTTTTCGTAAACATTATTTGTACGGCCCGAGAATTAATGAGTTAGATTTGAAAGCCCTAGAAAAGGATAGTCAGGCCGTTTTTGTGCGGGTTGAGCCTAATTCTTCCGCCTGGAACGGGGCGGGGATAAAAACAATTCCTATCCAGCCGGCCAAAACCATTATTTTAGATTTAACCAAAAATGAGACCGACCTGCTCTCGGCCATGCATCAGAAGACTCGGTATAATATTCATTTAGCGGAAAAGAAGGGCGTGACGATTAGAGTTGACAACAATCGTATTGATGATTTTTTAGCTTTAATGAGCGCCACTACCGAACGAGATAATTTCTTTGCTCACAGTGATAGTTATTATCGAACTCTGGTCAGTTATGATCCTAATTTTATTCAATTAATTTTAGCGGAATATGAAGGGCGAGTCATTGCTGCCGGCTTATTTTGTTTTCATTCTCCTACGGCCGTTTACATGCATGGCGCCTCAGCTAACGAGTTTAGAAATGTAATGGCACCTTATCTTTTACAGTGGACGGCCATTAAAAGAGCTAAAAGTTTGGGATTAAAGTATTATGATTTTTATGGCATTGATGCCAAAAAATGGCCGGGGGTTACTCGCTTCAAAGAAGGTTTTGGCGGGGAAGAAGTTAATTATGCCGGCACTTTTGATTTAGTCCTGCAACCGGTTTGGTATTTTATTTACCGTTTGCTTCGGTTGGTCAGAAGGGCAATACATTAAATCACATGATTGAGATTAATAATACAACCAAAACTAAAATTCCGGTCTTAAAGATGAAGCGGATTATTGAGAAGTTCATAGCGGTTTATAAGCTAAAAGATTTTTCCGTTTCCGTGGCCATCATCGGTGATCAAAAAATGCGGGAACTGAATTTTCTTTATCGGGGCTACGATCGGCCGACCGATGTCTTGTCGTTTACGGAACTCAGGGAAATAATCATTGATATTAAGGCCATTGAGCGACAGGCCAAAGAATTGAATCAAAGTCGTGATTCTGAGTTGTTTTTCATCCTGGTTCACGGCTTGTTGCATCTCATTGGTTATGACGATAATACTGAAAATGAGCGCCTGAAAATGATAGCTCGGGGAGAAGATTTTTTGCGTCTTTTGTGATATAATTTAAATATGAAAAAGAGTCTAAAAAAAGCTGGTTTTACTTTAATTGAGCTCCTAGTTTCGGTCTCAATCATAGCCATTATTGTTGGTGTCTTTTTGACTAATTACTATGGCAGTGAGCCTCAATCGCAACTGGTTAACGCCACCTCGGCTCTGATGCGTGATTTAAGACTGGCCCAAACTAAAGGCGTGGCTAATGTTAATTATGGTTTTGTGCCTTCTTCGGGTTGGGGAATAAATTTAGTGGCCGGCACTTCCACTTATTTTCTTTTTGCCGATGTTAACGGTGATCATATTTATAATACTTCCACTGAATCTTCGGTGGATAAAGGATCGCGGACGCTGACTTTACCGGCTGGAATAACTTTGGCGCATAATTTAAGCAGTTATCCGATGAATATCGTTTTTTATCATAGCTCCGATGTTTTTAAAACTTTTTTAAGTGATAGCGACAGACCTTATGTGACACTCTTGACGATTACTTTAACCGAGGCTAACACCGGGGCGGTTAAACATGTCTATGTCGACCCCTACGGTTTAATTTATTCCGATTTATGAAGAGTTTGAATAAAAACAATAAATTAGCTTTTTCACTTTTGGAAACTATTGTGGTTCTTTTTATTGTTTCCGTGGGCCTGGTCAGCATTTTATCTTTAACGGTGGATAGTGTCCGGGCGCAAAATTTAAATAAAAATAGTTTTGTGGCTTATCGTTTATCTTTGGAGGGGCTGGAATTAATCAAGAATGTCCGGGACAGTAATTTTATCCAGAATACTTCCAGTACCCCGGTTGCTTGGAATCTGGGGATAGAAGGCACGGCCACTTCAACTAAATATAAGGTGGACTATGTTTCTACCACGCCAATTATTGTTACCGGCATGTCCGAAGCTCGATTGCGGTTGGATGCCGACAATTTTTATTTGCATAACGATATTTATCCCAATAGTATGTTTAGTCGCCTGATTACCATTACTGCGGGGGGCACGGCCGCTTCCTCCACGGTCTCTTCGCTGGTGGAATGGCTGGATCAAGGACAAGTTTATCAAGTGGAATTAACCTCAATTCTTTATGATTGGGCCTATTAAAAAATCAGCTTTTACTTTGTTGGAGGTCATTGTTTCCGTGGCTATTTTTGCCGTGATTGTTCTGGCCGCTTCTCAAATTTTTCAGTCGGTGGTCAGTTCCCAAGTCAAAAATTTTTCCGAAACCGCCCTGCAGGATGAATCTAAGTATTTTATGGAAATTTTTACGCGAGAGGCTAAGGGGGCGGTGATTAGAAGCGCCACCGTCGCGACTGATTGCAGCGGGGAGCTCTTGATTGGAGAAACCTATACCTATGATGCCGTTAATAATATCTTATGGTTTAAAAATAAATTGGACGAATGCGTAGCTTATACTATTGGTGTTGATGGTAATGGCATTAATCGTTTGGTGTTACAGCGGGGAGCTGGCGATCCGGCTTATTTGACTTCCAATAAAATAGATATTGAAGCGTTAAAGTTTGTGGTTGATAATTCGGTTGGTTTTCAGCCGTTTGTGACTATAAATTTTACAGTTAAGTCAGAAACTAACCCTAACATTCCGGCGCTGGACATTCAAACGAGTGTCAGTCCGGATTGGTCGATTGATTAATATGATTATTGTCCCCAAAAAATTATCGGGTAGCGCTCTACTGATGACCCTTTTGGTTTTGGCCGGTATTTTTGTAATTGCTTTCGGCGCCGGTTATTTATCTTTTTTTAATACCAAGAATACTGATGTTTATCAACAATCGGCTCGGGCCCGCCTAGCGGCCGAAGCCGGGGTAGAGAGAATGAAGTGGGAACTGGGACATGATAATTATGATCTTTTTGACACCTGTGGGGCTAGCACCAGCACGCAATTTTTCGCGACAACATTGGGTGATGGCGCCTATTATCTAAAATGTGCCTTGGATTCCGCCGGTGATTACAAGATTCAGGCGGTCGGGACTTACAAAAATATTTCCGTTACTTTGGATACCGGCTTTTGTTATAACATCGGGGCGGAATGCGCCAGCACTTGCGTCATCGGTTCTTTGTGCGGTGGCGGGGTTCTTTTTTCCGCCAGCCCCAAGATGGTGGCCGCTCCCTCCGGTTGTTCCGATACCAGCGGCACCGATTGTGATAATTCTTTTTTGGTCGCCGATACTTTAACCAAGATTTGGGACACCAGCACGTCCACAGTCGTCACCGGCGCTTCGGATCTTGATGACGGCCGGAACAATTTTAATTTTTTGAATGATGCTCGTTACGAAGCGGCGATGTTTTGCGACAGCTTGACGGTCAATACTACCAGTGATTGGTATTTGCCGGCCAAGAATGAATTGAACACCGTTTTGCGGAACAGTAATTATTGTTCCGCCGACGCTCAGGGACCGGAACCGCTTTATTGCGACCACGGTACCAGCACTTCGCCGATCATCGGCGGTTTGGCCAATACTAATCCCTATCTCAGCTCCACTGAAAATGACATTGATACATTTTTGGCACAAGATTTTACGGACGGCGCTCAAGCCACTTCCACTAAAATTTCGGCGATGTTTTTGCGCTGTATCCGTCGTCCCTAATTTTTATTTATGACTAAAGTTGAAGCTAAAATTAGGATTGATAAATTAAAGCGGGAAATTGATATTCACCGCTATAATTATCATGTCCTGGATAAAATTACTCTGAGCGAAGCGGCGTTGGACGGCTTGAAGCACGAACTTTTTAAATTAGAACAATCTTTTCCGGAATTAATCACGTCCGATTCTCCGACCCAGCGGGTCGGCGGCCAGCCCTTGGATAAATTCAAGAAAGTGGAGCATTCTAAACCAATGCTCTCTTTGTTTGACGCTTTTTCCGAAGATGATATGGTTGATTGGGAAGAGCGCTATAAAAATTATGCGTCGGCCAATGGAATTAATGTTTCCCGAGCGGAATATTATTGCGAACTTAAACTGGATGGTCTGGCTATTACTTTGAAATATGAAGATGGATTATTGATTCAAGGCGCCACTCGGGGAGACGGCAAGGTCGGGGAAGATGTGACCCAAAATATCAAGACGATTGAAAGTATTCCTTTGCGCTTGAAGGAAAAAGTTTCCGGCATCATTGAAGTCCGAGGTGAGGCGGTTATGCCCAAATCGGTCTTTGCTAAATTAAATAAAACCTATGCCGGCGCCGGCAAAGCGTTACTCGCCAATACCCGAAACGGCGCCGCCGGTTCCATCCGCCAATTGGACTCTAAGGTGGCCTCCACTCGTCAATTGGCTTTTTATGAATATGATTTGGTGGCTCCGGCCCAAACTCGCCAGGAAGCTGATGAGATTTGTAAGTCGTGGGGGTTTAGGACGGTCAAACACAATAAAGTTTGTAAAGATTTGAGAGAGGTTTTTGCCTTTCATCATTATTGGGAAGCTCATCGCGATAAACTGGACTATAATATTGACGGAGTGGTGGTTAAGATCAATCAATTGGATTTGTGGAATAAATTGGGCGTAGTCGGTAAAGCCCCACGTTATGCCATGGCCTATAAATTTGCGGCCGAACAAGCGGTGACTAAAATCAATGATATTATTTGGCAGGTCGGTCGGACCGGAACTTTGACTCCAACGGCGGTTCTGACTCCGGTGGCGGTGGGCGGAGCGACAATTTCTCGCGCCACTTTGCATAACATGGATGAGATTAAACGCCTGGGATTAAAGATCGGCGATACGGTGGTAATTGAAAGAGCCGGTGATGTTATTCCTAAAGTCGTTAAAGTTTTACCTAATTTGCGCTCGGGAGGAGAAAAGTTGGTGACTGTTCCCAAAATTTGTCCAATTTGCGACAGCCCAGTCCGCCAAGTGGCCGGCGAGGTCGCTTATCGTTGCACCAATAAAAAATGTTATGCGGTGGCGCTCCGGAGTCTAGAACATTTTGTCAGCAAGGGAGCTTTGGATATTGATGGTTTGGGTCCGAAAATTATTGAGCAGCTTTTGCAGGTGGGCCTAATTAAAGATGCCGCCGATTTATATTCATTAAAAAAAGAAGATTTGAATAACTTGGAACGTTTTGCGGAGAAGTCGGCCGATAATTTAATTACGGCCATTTCGGAGCGGAAAGAAATTGAGCTGGGACGATTTTTATATTCTCTAGGTATTTTACATATTGGGGAAGAGTCGGCGCGGACTTTGGCCGGGCTGGTTGTTGGCAAGAGGACATTAAAGTCAAAGACTTTGACCATTCCGGAATTGAGTCGAATTATCGGTCGTTTGTCTTTGGAGGACTTGTCTCAAGTGAGTGACTTCGGTCCGGTGGTTTCCCAATCTATTTATGAGTGGTGGCACGATGAACATAATGAGAAGTTGCTGGCTAAAATGGCTGCGAATGGCTTGAGTTTGAAGATAGTCGGACCCAAAATTAGCGCCAAAAATAATGCCGTATTTGCCAAGAGTTTTGTGCTCACCGGGACTCTCTCCGGTTTGACAAGGGATGCCGCAAAAGATAAAATTAGACTATTGGGAGGCAAAGTGGCGGAGTCGGTCAGTCGTTTGACGGACTATGTGGTGTCAGGTGATAATCCCGGCAGTAAACATGACCAGGCTAAAAAGTTGGGAATAAAAATATTAAGTGAGATGGAATTTATTAATTTGCTCAAATAATTATGAGTTTAGATATTACGGAAATCAAACATGTGGCGGCTTTATCCAAATTAGGATTGAGCGCCACGGAATTAAAGCGTTACGGAGAACAACTCGGCGCGATTTTAAGTTATATTGATCAATTAGCCGAGGTGGACACCAGTCAAGTGGAGACCTCTACCAGGCTGGGAGATAATTTTAATGTTTGGGCCGAAGACCGGGCGATTGTTTGGGATGACGACGGTCGTCAAATTGCCTTGGAGCAAGCTTGGGAAACAAAAGACAGACAGATTAAGGTGCCGCGAGTTTTGGAATAAATATTATGAATTTAAATCAACTGACAATTAAAGAGGCGCGTGCGCTTCTGGATAAAAAAGAAATTAGCGCCGTGGAACTTACCCGGGCTTGTTTGGCGCGGATTAAAGCGACAGACAAAAAAATAAAAGCCTTGATTACTCTCTGTGAGAAGTCGGCGCTAGATTCAGCTCATGAAGCTGATGCCCGGATTGCCAAAGGTGAGAAGGGAACTTTATTAGGCATTCCATATTTAGTGAAAGATATTATTTTAACGAAGGGAATTAGGACTACGGCCGCTTCTAAAATGTTGGAGAATTATGTAGCGCCTTATGACGCTACCGTTATTGCCAAATTAAATTCGGCCGGGGCGGTACTCTTGGGTAAAACTAATTTAGATGAGTTTGCCCACGGAGCTTCCACGGAAAATTCCGCTTTTTTTACCACCAAGAATCCTTGGGATTTGAAACGAGTGCCGGGTGGTTCATCGGGCGGTTCGGCGGCGGCGGTCGCGGCTGATTTTTGCCTGTTTGCGCTCGGTAGCGATACCGGCGGTTCAATTCGTCAGCCGGCCAGTTTTTGTTCGGTGGTCGGTTTCAAACCCAGTTATGGCCGGGTTTCTCGCCATGGTTTAATGTCTATGACTTCTTCCACTGACGTTATTGGTCCGATGACCAAAACTGTGGCTGATGCGGCGATAGTAATGGAAGTTATTGCCGGGGAAGATAACTACGATTCCACTGTCAGTCGAGCCAAAGTCGCTGATTACGGTCAGAATATAGCCAAAAGTATTAAAGGTTTAAAAATAGCCATCCCGAAAGAATGTTTGGGTGAAGAATTATCCTTTGAGGTTAAAGAGTTAATGCAAAACGCTATCCTCAAGTTTAAAGAACTGGGAGCGCAAGTGACTGAAATTAGTTTACCGCATACCAAATATGGTATTCCGGTTTATTATATTATCACTCCCTCGGAAATCAGTTCCAACTTAGCTCGACTGGATGGTTTCCGTTATGGTTATCATTCCAAAGCAAAGAAGGGCGAGACTTTAAACGAAATTTATTTGAACAATCGCGGGGAGGGCTTCGGACCAGAAGTGAAGCGGCGGATTATGCTCGGAACTTATGCTTTGTCCGCCGGTTATTTTGATGCCTACTATAAAAAAGCTCAATCGGTCAGAATTTTAATCAGCCAGGAACTTAATTCCGCCTTGCAGCAATTTGATGTGATTATCACTCCGACCTCACCTCATGTGGCGTTTAAAATTGGGGAACAGAATCAAGATCCGCTGCAAATGTATCTGGAAGATATTTTTGTTTCCGGTCCCAGTTTGGCCGGTCTTCCCGCCGTTTCTATTCCAGTCGGGTTTATCAATAATTTGCCCCTAGGTCTGCAAATTATTGGCGCCAAGTTTCAAGAGGCGACAGTTTTGCAAGTGGCTAATAACTTTGAGAACGCGACCGAGTGGCACAAACACAAAGCTAAAATTTAAATTTAATAAATAATAATAAAAAAATATGAAACGTCGTACAATTTGGCTCATTATTTTAGTGGTAGTTCTCTTAGCCGGAGCTGTTTTTGTTGTTAACTATAAAAACAATTCTGCTGATAATTCTTTGGGCTCCAAGAATAATTTAAATGAAAGCGAAAATTTGCTGGCGGTTAACAGTGCGGCGATTAGTAGCGCTAATGCCAAAGTTAACGCCACCACTCCGGCTATTTCCGACGCCGATCAATTATTGTTAGGCACTAAAGATTCCAAATTGAAAATGGTTGTTTATGAGGACCTGACTAACCCCTATAGTTTGAGCTATGATGCTATTTTGCAACAAGCGGTTAAGAATAATCCGGACAAGCTGGCCGTTTATGTCCGACCTTATTTTGAAGCCGATAATAGCCTGGCTTTAACCTATCAAACTGCCGTGGCTTGCGCTGGGGAAGAAGAAAAGTATAATGAACTCCGTAGTTTTATTATCGCCGAGAAACCATTAACCGTTGAGGCTTTGGTTGACGGGGCGCAAAAATTGGGGTTAAATAAGTCTAAGCTATCTGCCTGCTTGAATAATTCCGAACTTCAGGCTAAGATTGTCAGGTCGGTTGAGGATATCAGAATGATTGCCGTCTATGGCGCCCCCACCAGTATCTTAGACGGGAAGATTATTACCGGGGCTCGGGCTTTGGCCGATACCAAAAATGGTGAAGGAGAAAATATTGAGGGTTTAACCAATATTATCACTCGTCACTTAACCGAATAGAATTGAATAAAAGGAGAGTTCGCATAGTGGTCGAGTGCGCTCGCTTGGAAAGCGAGTAAACCTTAACCGGTTTCGGGAGTTCGAATCTCCCACTCTCCGCCAAAAATCGAAATCGCATTTTGAAGCCGAATCGGGGTCGGCACGAAGTGCCGACACAAATGTATTCCCCCCAAAAAATCCTGAATCTGAAAGGGTTCGCCACGCTCCGCGTGGCTCAAAAAGTACGGTTCGAGCTTCAATAATAAAGTTCGAACCGACTTTTTTGAATAAATGAAGTT
>Ga0172381_10003540_pt1 | contig 16498 bp, 17 predicted proteins | sample Leawel6488metaG_FD_119754 | JGI IMG/M metagenome (GOLD analysis project Ga0172381, IMG submission 119754) | Leachate microbial communities from a municipal landfill in Southern Ontario, Canada - Leachate well 64-88 metaG | ecosystem: Engineered > Solid waste > Landfill > Unclassified | place... | reverse complement strand
TTTGCCTGGAATGCTTTATCCGGTTTGACCCGGACGATCAGCGGCCGCATATCTGGATAATGGCTCATAAAATCCCACCAGTCCCGGCCAGTAACAAATAAGCTACCCTGGACCTGTGGGATATACTCAATCGGCAAGCGGTTATCTAGTAAATACTGAACATGGGTTGTCCCGATAGGGCATTTAATCTCTAACCCCCCGGTAGTGCTAACCAAACTATCCGGGCTGCAGCCGCACTTGGGCTTATCCCTTAGGCAGAACCCTACCTGCTTGACCTTGACCTTTTTACAAAACTCGTAGTAATTGCGCGCGTCTAACTCCCGGAGCTTGCCAGTAGCCATATTCCCATTTTGATAGGGGATCTCTACTTTTTTGGTTATACGCTCTACCGCAAGCTGATACAGATACTTTTCTCGTTGCTTAGAAGGCTCGCCCTTTGAGGTAACAATCTTATCAAACTCTGAGGCTGTCGGAACGCCGCAACGCAACTGGTTCCATTCTTCTGAACCCTGATCGCACTCGTATATTTTTAACATAGTTTTATATTGAGCCTAGCTGCTTCCCCCTTAATTAAATTCATGGCTGCCTGATATCTAAGCTTAGGCATAGTTTCTATGGATTCAATCTTCATTAACGCGCAAAAAGATTTTGGCGTTTTCCCTAAGGTAGTAAGGCAATCAACAATCTCAGACCTTTCCTTGTCGCTAATTACTTCTACTGATCCCGCCGATGGTGCAGATTCTTTACCTGCGGCATTTCCGTCGTCGTCTTGCGTGGGGATATTCCAAATCATACACATTAAATATCTCCTACCATAAGCAACGGAAGAAGCCTTGCCGTGAATTTTGGTCATATTCGCCTTACCTTCAATTCCTTTTCCGTCAAGCGGCATATCATAATGATAACTTTCTTTATGCCCCTTCTCATGTAAAACGTCTACTCCTATCCTTATGATGTCCGGAGTAGTAGTATCTAACTCATAAAAGATTACCGCAAACCCATTCCTCGTATAAACAGGCTTGGCACTTTCAATAACAGCACTTAAATCAGCATACTTACTACTCGTATGCTTGTTAGTTTTTGTTTTAATAACTGCCTGGATTTCAGACTGCGCCTTCGTAAAGGCAGCGTTAAATAACTTCCGGGCTTCGTTAGCCTCCCAATCTTTTTGAAAAGCCAACATTTCTTTTAAATCGTCTATCGTCCCTCCTTTACCAACCAATGCCGATTGTATTATCTCAACTGGGGATCTGTTAGGCTGAACAATTATTGCATGTTGATCTTTACCTGCACTAGCTTTAACCTTTAAAGCCATAACTTTTTTAACCATGTTACCTCCTTTATTTAAGTGCTTTTTTATAATTACCACTTTTTATTAATTTTTTTATTTTATATCTAGTTTCAATCGAATAATCAAGATAATCTTTTGTCGAATTATCTATTTTTGGCAACAACTTAAATTTTCTCCAAGGATTATCTTTTTTTCTCATCCTACTGGTGTCTCCTCAGAGTATATCCTTACTCCAGGTATTTTTGCCTTATCCTTATTTTCTGATACGTGCGCCCTAATAGCCGCCTCGTCAGCTTTTAAAAACTCCCGGGGAAGTTTACGCTCGTCTAAGATTTCAAATTTCCAGTTAGTCCGAAAAGACAATCCGGATATCTTAGGCGCTTTGCTCGTTACTACCTTAGCCTCAACCACAACCTCTCGTGCCTCCTGCTTAATTTCTTTAACCTCTTCTTTAACTTCTGCAGCCTGTTCTACAAATTGCTGTGAAGCCTGCAGATTACCTTTTTCCTGCGCCTTCTTTGCTTTCTCCAATAATTCCTTCTCTTTGCGTTCTTTTTCAGCGGCCTCTTCTTTAAGGCGCTGTTGTTCAATGCGCTCCTTTTCCTTAGCCTCAGCCTCAGCCTTTTTACGTTTCTCCTCCTCAATTTTATCCTGCTCGGTTTTCCATTCAGACATGCGATTGCCAAGAACAGAAACTATCTCTTCGCATTTTTCTATAGCCGGGTCAAAAAAAGCCATAGTATTATCCTTAGCCTCATTAATGGGATCTAGTATAGTTTTTCTAATCCGCTTTATCTCCTTAACTTTATCCTTAATCTCTAAAATCTTGCTCCCTGCGGTTAACCAAGTTGACGGACTATTAACCTTAAAGCTGTCTAAGGTATTAAAAATCCTTGTAACCGAAGGCATAATTGCTCTAGCCTCTTCAATCTCTTGCGCTGATTTAATGTTCGGAGCCATATTACTTAGCCTCCTTCTTTGTGTCTTTTTCAACTAACTCCACGATTGTTATGCTAGTACGTATCCCAAGGGCATACCCCTTATCAATGTCAGTATTATCAATAATGCTAGGACGGAACTTTTCTAAACACTTCTTTAGTTTAACGGAATCAATTAACATTTATTTACCCTCCCTCATCTTGTTAATTCGGTCAATAGTCCAACCTGATTTCAAAACTGATCTCTCCACCTTACTCTGCGGGATTGGCTTAGGTGTATAATTACAAGGTATTACGCAAATTCTTTCTTCATATATACAATTATCACAACCTACAGTTCTACATTTATCAATAACCTCTGGTATTGGTAGCCCACACTTACAGAATTTTCGCTGGATAGAAAAATCATATCTCATCTCTTTTGGCTCTTTACACGAACATTCTTTCGGTGGGGATACTTTACGTTCAAGATGCTTAATAACACATATTGATTCTAATTCATTTTCTGTCAGTTGCTCCGCCAATTCCCGTGCTGAACAATTTATCTCTATTGTGTGTTCTGTGCAACCTATAGAGATTTCTAACTTTCCTCTTATCTTCATCACTCCTCCTGCTTCCTTGTTTTTATTTGGCTGTGGTTTTTAATTTCTTTTCCCGCAATTTTTCTAATAGGCAACGCCCATATTCCTTTGCCAATATGTATTCCACCTGGCAATTCTTCATAACCTTTCGGGGCTTTTTTGCCTATGTGTATTTGTGTCATCCCCCCCCCTTATTTGGCTGTGGCTAAATTTCTTTTTCTTGTTTTAATTCTTCAATTTCTTTTTTAGGGTAAAACCATTTATTTTTTGTAATATTGCCTATGCCATTAATTACCCCCCATTCCTCGCCGTCAACCCTGATATGCTTCCCAACTAAATCTTCCCATTTATCTACGCCCACAACTTCCAAAATTCTTTTTACCCAAAATCCCGCAAGTTTACTAGGTCGTCTATCACCAAACCGATGTCCGTCTTTATCTTTTGCAGGTCTATTGTCTAAACCATAACCCCCAAAACCTTGTCCAGTTCCGTCTTGTTTTAAATGCAAGAAGCAAGTCATAATTCCGTGGTCTTCATATCCCAACATTGTGCTTTCAATTTGTGCATTTCCGTTCATCTCTCCCCCCTTATTTGGCTGTGGCTAAATTAGCAATTTCATTATTTCTTCTACATAATGTTGATGAAAATTACTCATAGTAACTTCTATCGCAGGTGAGGTATCACAATTATGGACAGCATCTCCAAACTCTGCTAAAACATCAGATACCTTTTGTTTAATGCTTAAATATCTTTTATGTTCTTGTTCTAACTTTTCATTCAATTCATTACTCATTTTAATTTCCCTCCCTCGGATATAACAATCCGTATTTACAATACTCGCAATCAAGAGACACCTCAGGCAGCGGACCTTCCAGGCAGGCAATAGCGTCCTCAAAAAGCTTCTCCGCGTTTGCGATATTGGGAGTCAAGAAGATAGCCTTTTCCTTAAACTCAATCAAGCCGCTCTCTGACTCTACGGGCCAAAAGAAATACAGAACCCCAAAAGGAGCTACTTTTCTGTTGTCAAGCACTAGCCCTTTTGTGTAAAGATCGCATTGAGACTGATAGTATTTTTCTCCAAAGGCTTGATCCGGTTCTTTGCCTGTAGACTTATAATCAAGGTAGGCATATTCAAGTGTGGTAGGATTAAAAAGTAAATCGTCAAAGGCTCCCACGATTACGTTTCCTTTATCATCCTGCATTTTTAGCGGATTAGTTTTCCAGTTCCGCATTTTACTTAACTCTGATCCGGTATATAACTCAAAACCTTGAAGTTCCGGGCAGACGGCTAAGACAGGAGGAAGACTACCTCGGTAAGTATCTAATTTCTTCTTTAATATGTTATCAACGCTGACAGGCATACCGGACTTAATGCCTTGTGGGCGCATAAACTTCTTATTCCTATCCAAGTAAAAACACCTAGGACAACTTTTAAATGTACTTAAACTACTATACGATAACTGCATATTTTATTCCTTTCTGATTTACTTCTTATCCTTTTTAGCTGCAACCTTATATCCATTCAAGATTTGCAGTAACTTCTCATAGGTAGCCCATTGCGGACACCTGATGTCTTTCTTCCACAGTATAACTGCTGAAACTGAAACGTGTAACCTAGCGGCAATAGCTTCTTTACTTAAACCGAATCTTTCTAATTGCCGAATTATTTCTCCTGCCCTGTTTCGCATAAAACCCTCCTTTCTATTTTAATTCTTCAACCTTAACTTGTAATAACCCCTGCTCAAGAGCCCGCTGGCCCCCAAGAAATAACATAGCCGCTTTCGACAAATCAATTCTTGTTTTATCAAATCTTTTTGCGATTCTGTCTGTAACTTTAACAAATACTTTTTTATTACTCGCGATATCAGTAACCAAAAGCCAAGTATCCAAACTGTAAAGATTGCAAGCCGCAGTAAATTTATTGTCATCAAACCTTTCACCATTTGCCATCCTCTTTTCTTTACCGTCTTTCCAGGTTTTTTCTTTTACCAGACTGGCGCGGCTATACCAACTGGCAATTAAAATTTCTGCCGGAGCAGGGTGCATATCGCAACTGCTGAAAAATAAAACTAGGATTATTACAATAGTGTTTTTCATATCCAAAGAAATTATAACACAAAGTGATTTATTGTCAAGGATTATTTTTGGAATTAATATTTTTATTGTAATGGAGGGAGGCAACCGGTCATCGAAAGTGGATAAGGCTTTCTCGCGGTTGCCTATGAGAAACGAAATTTACCAATCAGGGTTGCCAAGATTGTTGTTTAATAAAAACAATATTCCCGTTACTGTAACTATCATACAACCTAAAGCTCCAAAGCATTTTTTAATTAAAGAGTATTCTCTAGGGATATAGAAAACCGATTTAATATTATTACGGTTCTTAATTATTAAGGCAAATACTATTAGTCCTGTAACTACCCCTATAAAGAATAAAATCTTAATCCGCACGTAGCACCTTCTTCCATTCATCCCCAGTCATAACTTCATCGCTAAATATCTTGAATTTGTACAATGTCTTAAGAGTGTCCTTAAATTCAACTAAAGGCATCTTACTGCGCATTTTAATTATTATCCTCTTCTTCTCGTCATTAGAATTAGAATAAATAAGCGCGTCTACAAACGGATCGTCTTCTTTATGCTTAAGAGTTTCTCGTGCTAGGCCCTTGAGCAATATATTGGCTTCTTTACTTGTTATGTTTTGATTACCATAAACACTCTTCTTTATACCTTTTAAAACTTCTATGGCATCAGTCCCCTTTTCTATTAACTGAGCGCCTTTCTTAAACTCTTCTCTTTTAAGTAGGGTTTCTCTGGCGTTCACTTTTTGAACATCCTCTTTAATCTGTTTTAATTCTTCGGTTACGCCGTAATCAGATATTTTTAATAAACGGTTTATAATGGGAGTTAATTGCGCTATGCTTTCAAAGGTAGAATTAGAATCTTTACTATATGTAGCAAAACTAACTTGTCCCGATTGATTAACTGTCCATTCAATCATTTTCTTTAAAGAGTTCCACCCACCTGCCTTCCAGTCTGTATCAGAAATTATTGTTCTTCCTCTAAAATTATCATAAGGATTTTGCCCTTGTAGATAAGTCATCCAACCCGTTGCAATCTGTATACCGGGGGCCAGGTTAGGTAGTTGACCTGCGCCAAAAGAAAATATCTGTTGCAATTGTTCAGGTTTACCTTGTAAGGTATTAGCAATTTTGTAGAATAGAGCCGCCATAAGCCTGCCTGTTTCATCATGAGGTATTCTTAAATACGCCGCCTTACCTTTATGTTCTCCTATCGGAATAATGATATAGTTAGTCTTATCGTACTCACTTGCCTTATCCATCAATTCTTTTATCTTAACTCCAAACAATCCTGCGCCTGCCAAAACCATAAGCAATTTAGGAAGTAAATCTAGTTTTGCGGTAGCCCACCAATAACCGGATCTAGTCTTAGGATTAGTTGCAAGATACATGTCTGACTTAAAACCTTCCTTTATAATATTAGAGAACATCCAAACCGCATTTGTGGTATCTGTTACCAAGCCTTTATTACGGAAGTTAGGAGTTCCGATATAGTTCCTAGTAATATAAGCGCGCTCCGCTGGACAAACATCTTTTTTCTTTAGGATATTGTACCCGGATATTTTAGAGATAGATTCTAGTGCGGCCCCATGAAAGCGGATAAACTCAAGGACCTTAACTATTGGTTTTAGTAGTGTCTTCCTTAAACTCCTTACTTCGTCATTATTTTTAGCAAGACCGTATCTTTTTAATATTTCATTATAAGAAAGACTCTTATCAGTATATGCCTCTATAAAATCGTCAAAGTTTATCTCTAAGGCCCGGTTGCCTATCATTTCAGTTATCAATTCGTCGGAAATACCTCTAAGTCTGCGGTATGTTGTAGGCAAATTTTTAGCATATTCTACAAGTAGCGCTCTTATGGTAACCCCTCTTCCCATGGCTTGCAGATTTTTATATGTTCTCTTAAAGTCTCTTATCGGGTTAAAGGCAAAAGCAAATCCGGGATTGTAAGTAATATATAATTGCTTGAACATATTATTCCCGAAGATTGTACTTATAAGTTTGCCTATCTCATGAGAAGTTTCAGTCGAATCGTACTCAAGAGACTTTGCGATGTAAGGGTCAACATCATAAGAAGCCATGCGTCCGTCTTCTAGTAATTGCATCCTCCCTGACCCGGGCGTGTCAATAAAAACCCTTAACCCTTCTTTTTGTATAAACTTACTTTCCTTTATCTCATCAGAGAAATTAGTTTTAAGCATATCCCTGATAGAATTAATCGCGCGTTGCTTTTCGTTTAACTTGATCAGGGAAACTGTCTTTAAAACTGTAGTAATAAAAGGATTTTCTATCTCTCCTAAAGTACCCATTTGTTTCTTTACCCCGGCAGATACAAAATTCTGCATGTAGTTAATAACTCCAAAAGAAACATAGGTATCTTTATTGGGTTCTATTCTTTCCTTAAAGGTCTTTTGATTATAACTTCCTACCTTAACCGCTTCTTCTACTACCTCGAAAACTAACTTATGGAAGTTATCGGCCGCCTGCTCTAGTTTAACAAATTTATCTTCTCCCAATTTATTTTTTAAGAAGTCTAGTTGCTCCTGCGCGCGCTTAGGGTCCACACCTAAAGGGTTAGCCATGTCCTTACGGTCCGTAAATTGATTAGCGAATTGCTTGATTTCTTCTTCATCGAACTCTTGAGATTCTTCCACTACCTCAGCCGGACGCCCTATAATACGTTTTAAGAATACATAAACCCCGAAATCAATTTCTGTAAGTTCTGCCAAGTCTAGTTCTTTCTTGACATCAGTGTCTAGTTTTAAGCACCATTCGTATATTTTATTATTAGCCATAGCGTATTCTTCAAGAATATACTTAGGGTTTTTATCTGGGGAGAATATGGTTCCTAGTTTTTCTAGGTTTTCTACTTTCTTAATAATAGGTCTGTATTTATTATCTACAAACTGACGCAAACGTTCAAACATACTTACCGTTGCTATCTTCTTCTCAGTCATCTTCTGCGCGCGCAACGGATCAGCCTTAGCAAACATCCGGCGTATATCTTGGTCTAATGCGTCTAATACATTCGAACGTTCTCCATTTAATAATTCAAGCATATCGAAATATGCTTCTTTAACATCTAACTTTTTATCAAGGTTCTCAAAGAAAGCCTTAGTAAACTGCGGAGCCATCTTCTCTATTGTCCCGGGACTATTTAATAAAAGAGATATTGCCTCAGCATAAAGTTCCCTTGGAGATAACCTGTATTGTAGATATGAAGGCGGCACTCCTTTAGGATCAAAAGGGTGCATGTATTGAGTAACCTTAATCAATTCGTCTTTGATTTCTTTATTGGTTAATTCGCCAAAGGTTTGCTTAAGATAACTTCTTAAAGACAATAACCTGCCTAATAGATTACCTCTCTTTAAGGTATTATCTGGAAGCCAGTCAACAAGGTGTCCTATCTCGTGGGCTAAGACGATTGCCAGTTCCTGTTCCTTACCCTGCTGAAATAACTCGGCGATAAGTTTAATCTGGCCATTCTTAGAATAGAAACGTCCGGCGGCATTGCCTGTTTTCTTAACTACTGTAGGATATAATCCAGTAAGTTCCCGGGCTAGACGCACTAATTCCGGCATTTCAAGGGATTTCAGTTTTGAATACTCTACCCCTTGTTCTACTGGTATATTATTACCCCAAAGAATAGATTGTTTTCCAAAAGGAATCTGCTCTTCCTGAATTCTAAAAACCTTATCTGGGAATTTATCTTTTTCAACGCGCTTATTTATACCTCCAGGTAATAACCCCTTATTATTATCTTGATAGGATTGGTAGGTTTTGTCTTTATTAATTCTAATTATGTCAAGAAAGCCTGATGGAAGTTTCTCAGGTAAATTTATTGTATCGCCAGCATTGTAAGTAATTATATAAACAGTTGCGCCATATTTTATTTTTGATTCTTTAATATACTGTCCTATGTTTTTCTGTATTCCGATATTGTCAACACTTAAGATATGTAATTGATTACCTAAAAAGATAACTGCCGCCTTACCCTCTTTTACAAAGTCCTTCCCAATTTTAGCAAACAAACCTTTATTACCACCATGGGGTTCTAGTTTGTTAAATCCTTCTTTATAATTTTCTTTACTATAAGCAAATTTTTCTACATTAGTAGTATTTTTAAAAATATCAGCTTCTATCAAAGAAAAATCATTCCCATTGGTAACGATGTGTCCTTTAAAAACTGGTCCGATAGCTTTTTCTAACAAGATAGTAGTTTCTAAATCAAGAGATGATGGATCAGAATTACCGGAAGGATGATTGTGGATAAAAAATACAGAATCTGCCTCTAATCTAAGAGAGATTTGATTAATATGCGGAACTAACTTCTCGCCAAAATAAGCTGTGTCTGGTTGCCCGGAAGTAAATACTTGATGAGCTACTACGGTGTTCTCTTTTAGGAAGAGAACTTGAAATTGCTCAATTTTCGGATGGCGAAAAGCGGATACAATCTCCGCAATTTCTTGTATGTTATTAACTTGTTTTCCCCGGAAGTCAATAAAACCTCTATCCTTGAGTTCTTGTGCAATTTTTGAGATTCTTTGTTGGGCGGATAAAGCGGAACCTGTGGGCTGTATGTTGCTAATATCATTCCATGCTTTTTCGCGTTCCTCTTGAGCCTTCTCAATAGTTCCATACGCTTTCTCCTGTTCGCCTAAAGTATAATCTTTTTCTTTAGTAATGTCAAGTTTAGGCTTTTTAAATAACTCTCCTTCTTCTTGGAATAGATCTTTAACTAAAGGAGCGTGTAATTCTTCTCTAATCTGGCCGGAAGGAGTGATATTACTTACAACTGCTAATACTTTATCAATCGCCTCTTCTATGTTTTCATCTCTTCCCGATTTAGCTACAACACCCATAACTAATTCTTCGTTGACTTCTTTCTTAAAATCTTTATATTCCTGAAGAACATCTTGTTTTATTTCTGCTATCGTAGGTTTATCTTTATAGATAAATGTAGTCTGATTTCCATTTTCTCCTAAAGAATGAGGATAAGAAACAGTGGATTCAAACTTATTACCTTCCTTAATCCACATAGCATCTGATTCATCTTTAGGATTAAGTTCTCTAATCTTATCAACTAAAGCGTCAACCTCTATTATTTCCTTGCTAGTATTATATTCTGGGAGAATTGCTTTACGATAAGCGTCTAAAATTTCATTACGACCTTCTCCTTTTTGTTTTTTAATCAAATCTTGTTTATCTAAATAGAGTTCTTTCGCCGCGGCCAGAATTTCATCATCAGTAACGTTTTCCTTTAATCCACCGGCTGAGAATCCATAGGTTTCTAAAGCAGAACGCATGTTACCTAAAATATCCTTTACTTCCATTCCCTGACGTAATTCCGGATTGATATATCTATGGTACATATTTATTAACTGCTCTTCTAACCCAGCGCCTTCGCCTTTATCTATAGATGATTCTCCTTCGCTGATTCTTGCGTCATACAGTGTTTCTAATAACTCTAATGTTTCTTGCGGAGAACCAGCCTCATATTTTGAGTCAATAAGTTTTTCTAAGTCTTGAGTTGATAACTTACTTACTTCATTACGGACAATCTCGAAAGAGCGTTCCACTTCTTCTTTTGCAATTCCATCAACTTCTTTAATCTCGGATTGGCTAACACCTTCTGCCGCAAGAGTTCTTTCTTCATCTGCTACCTCCTTAAAATTTGATAACAATAAATCTACAATTACTTTTTGTTTTTCTGTGAGTTGATTTTTTTCTATAGCTTTATCTATAATCTTAAAAGTAGGTTCTTTAGCCCAGCCCTTTGGCCAATACTTAATAAACTCAAAATCTCCAGGTTCATATCCGGCTTTCACCACATCCCCGGATATCTCATCACGCGTAACATATTTATACCCGGCTTGCGCTCCACTAACTTCTTCTTTAATTTTTAAAAGAATATCTTTATCTTCTTTGGAAAGATTAAGCTGGATATATTTTATTTCTCTTTTTTTAGCCGCTTCTTCTAGCCTAGGTTTTATTACTTCTTCCGCAACTTTAGGGTTTTTTTCTATCAATGCGGCAGTTCTTCCTGATTTAATAGCCTCAGCTCCAGTAACACCACTACCAGCAAATGGATCTAAAACAACATCTCCTTTTTCTGTAGTTGTCTCAATAAGCGCCTTAAGCATCTCTGCTGGCTTTTCAGTTTGATAACCTTTTGGCCGGATTAACTTAAAATTAAGATTAGGGATTTCTTTATCAAATTTTCCACTGTAAGTAAATAAAATTATTCCTTCTGGTTCAATTATATCTCCACGCATATTCCTTACGCGCGTAACTCCGTCTTTCTGTAATTTAGTGTATTCTCCTTTGGCTATTGGCTTAAATCCAGCGCTCAATAAAACATCAGTATACTTCTGCATTTCTTTAAGGCCCGAACGTGCCTGAGAATACATATAAATAACCGGAGTGTTTTCGTCTCTAAGGATAATTGAAACAGGAATAACTACTTTGTTAAATTCTTCCGGAGTAATGTAGTCATATTTTATTCCTCTGTTTCCTCCTGTTACTGCCGGGGTCTTATAAGGAATATCTAGAAATACCATGTCTGCTTTAAATCCTTCGCGCGCAAGTTTAGGTAATATCTCTAAAGCGTCCCCGGGGTGAATGTAAGCAATATCTTGTCCATCTTTATTGAGTACGTAAACGCCCTTATCTACCCGGGTAAAAGTTCCGTCTTTAGCACCCACTCCAAGTATACGCCGGACGTTAGGTTCAAGGATTCCGGTTTCTTCGGCTACGGCTTTTAAAGTTTTAGGCTCTTTAGAGACTGATTGTTTTACAGTCTCTTTTTGAGTAATAATTTTATTACCTTCTTTAGCTTTATTAGTAGATTCTAAGAATCTTTCTTTGTTTAATCCTACCTGGCCGCCATAAACATTAGCACCAATAGACTTCCAAAATGCAGTAGCTGTTTTAGAATCTTCTCCTGTAAGAGAACCAGTTATGCTTGTTGCTCCTTCATTAAATACTTTAGCTATCGCAGAAGTCGCTAATCCTTGCCTCCTATTGTCTTTAAATATTTTAATATCGAAATCAGCGGCAGTCCCTCCCTCCATGCGATAGGCTATTTCCCCAACACTTTTACCATTACTTACTATATCCTTAACTCCTCCTACTTTACGAGGAACAAAACTTAAATTATTTTTCTGTCCTGTAGGGGTAGATTGTCCCACTTTTACTTTTACGTTCTCCGGTGTTACTTCGGATATACGTAAAATATGGGTTGACCCTTTGGCATCGTCAAACTGTACCATTTGCTCAGGATTACCATCTTTGTCCATGAGCATAGAGTCTTTTAAAGGAACAATCTTGACGTTAACTCCACCAGATTTTTCTATAACGGAAGATATATTTTTAGCTTCTAGTGCAGTCCCAATTTTATCCTTAGCATTATCAACTGATGTTTTAACTACACTTAATTCCTCAGCAGACATCTTCTTTCCGGAAACAGTCTTACCAGATTTAAGAATCATCTCTCCTTCTGAGATACTGTTCTTAATCTCCTGAATCCGGGCCGGGTCGGTTATAATCTCGTTTTTTGCGTTAGGAGGCTCTACAACGGGCGCGGGCGTTTCACCTGCCGTAACTGCGTCTTTTATGGACACCACTGGTACCTGTTGAGCCAAATCGCTAGGAATAGGGGTTTTTGCGGCTTCTGCCGCCTTCAACGCTTCTGGATTGATAACTTTAGCCAATTCCTTATCTAATTCGTCTTTAAAGGTATTTTCTAGGGCGGTCTGTTGCTCAGGGGTAATTTCGGGAGATTTAACCGGCATGCCTTGTTCTGCTAGTTTCGGAGACGCTCTCTCCAAAGATTTCATAGATTCATTGATATTGTCAAAATATTTAAGGTTATATTCTTTAGAGGTTAATACTTTATCCCAAGCTTTAGTGATATCTGTTTCACCAGTCGTCTTTAAAACATTCCCTTCTACGAATGATTTAGCTTGGCGCTGTGCTTCTGCCGGGGCTAAACCAAATCCTTCGGCTTTCTTAGCTACAGTTTCAGTTACTTTATTTATAGCTGATATTTTATATTCTTTAGAGTAATCACTTAAATTAGTAAGTCCAAAGATACCAAACACCGCGGCGTTAATTGTGGCGTTAAGATTATCTGCGCCTTGCATTTTAGCAGTAGTATACCCATAAATCATCTCTCCAGGGATCCTTGCAAGGGGTTTTGCGATTGAACCTACTGCGCCAAGACCCATACCAAATAATGTTGAATCTAAAATTTCTTTTCCAGATTTTAAAGTTATATCCTCATGATTTTGTAATTGAACTAATTTTTCTGCGGCAGTCTTAGTGCCAAAGGTTATTCCAGTTTCTATAACCTTAGCCGCGGTTTTAGCAATAGGAATTGCGCCTAATCCGAATTTACCTACAATGCTTTTATAAACTGCTCCACCAATTCCTAATACTTTTAAAGTCTCTCCTGTAGCGATTAATCCAGCCAAATTTCCTGCACCTTCTCCAATCGCACTTAAAACAGGATGTTCTGCGTCAAATTCAGGATAAACAGATTTAGTCCCTATTAAGCCCCTAGCAAAGCCTTGGTCTAAAACTCTTCTTGTTTTATCTTCGGGGGTAAAGCTTTCGGGAGGATTAATAAAACGTACTTTTTCTCTATCGTAGTTTTTTTCTACATCCTGAATTGGTTTACCGGTAGTCTGCGCTATGGTATAAATATTCTGAGATTTAGCAATCTCATCTTCTGGGGATTTCTTGAAGATACTTTCTAGGAATGATTTAGGTTTTCCTGCGCTTATCTCTGTACCAAATAAATCAGCCCGGATTTTAGTTTCTAACTCAGGTTTAAATCTAGGATCTGATTTAATAGTATTTCTAAACCAATCTTCTTTTATCCTAGCCTGCTCAACAGGGGCAGAATCTATAAAACGCTGATCAGATGAAATCTCTTTCCAGTTCAATTAATACTCCTTGAGTTATTGATTCCACCAATCAGCTTTTCCGGACGCCACGCTTTCCGCGGGTACGCTTCCGGGAATTTCAGAACCATTACCTTCATTTAGAGCATCAACAAATCCATTACCGGCCACTTTTTTTCCCATCCTATTCCACAACTGCTTCTCTCCTGTGGATAAAGGTTGCCCTAATGCTACCTTACGTTTGACCTGTTCGTCAATACTAATCTTTTGACTAGAGGCTCCTAATGCAAAACTAGCTATAGCGTTTCTTTTTTTAGTTAAATCTTCTAGTTTTGATTTCTCTCCTTTTTCAGCGGCGTCTATCATAGCAAGCTGCATGGTAACATTAGCATCAGCTACTTTATATTGCTTGCTAAGCAAGTCTGTTTGTTGCGCGTGAATTTCTGGATCAGCGTAAGGGTCTGCTTCATATCTTTTTAATTGAGCTTCTTTTACCTTTTTGTCTAAAGTAAAAAGTTCTTTTTGCTGATTTAATTTTTCTTTGGCCATGCCGATCTGGTATATATTATATGTAGCCTTTTCAATTCCCTGTGCAATTCCGCTTGCAATGGCAAGTCCCGTTGACATGTTATACCTTCCTTTCTAATTTAATTATTAGGTAAATCCATTAAACTATTATAAGCAGCATTCCCCATTGGTGTAGTAGATGGAGTAGTCGTTGGGGTTTTTGTATTAAGATATTTCATCATAGCCAATGATCCAAGAGTGCTAATACTTGAACCTATTACTGAACTTAAGGCTTCTTCGTTTGCAGCGTCTTGTTGATTCTCCATTTGTTGAATCTGTATACTCATTCCTGCTTTCGCCGCAGCATATTGATTCTTTTGAGCCTGTTGATTCTGCGCGGCAGTACGAACTCCAGAAAGAGTATTTAAACCCGTATTTAGTAAATTACCTTTTTCTGTACTAGCTTTTAAATAATCCTGCCAACGCAAGGTTGTCCCAGTATCTGCTACTTGCTTAGCGACCGTAGATAATCCTACCCCACTTCTTGAAATACCTCTCCGCACAAGATTTTCATTAACTGAATTAATGGTATCACGATTAGTCATTTTAAGTAAATCTTGAAATTCAGGACTATTCGTTTTGCCTAAGGAAGAATAAAAATCAGGCAATTCTCCTTTAAGCATATTTGTACCAAATAAATCCAAATAATCTTGCTCTTTTTGATACAACGGATCTTCGTAAAAAGGCGGTAGATCAGGCATTTTAGCTTTTTTCTGACTACCAAATCCACCCGTGGCTGTTCCTACTGCCCCTAATACTGCTGAACCTCCTATTGCTACGGCTATTCCAGACATTTTATTTCCTCCCTATAAGGTATTTTTTTACTTGATGGAATATGGGTAGATTTTTCAATCTCATTATTTTTATCTAATGCTAAACTTTTTATTGAAACCTTTAAACTTAAATCTCGTATATCTCTTAATGGGTTAAATCCGCGACGCTCTCCATCCTCTAACATTTCAATCCATAATTTAAGTTCAGCGATTTCATATTCCTTGTAACCTCTACTTCTAGAAAATGCCTCCCAATCCCCGGAAATATAAAGTTGCTGCTGTTCTTTAGTCCAATTACTCCAAAATCCAGGTTTTTCATTACCAAATACTTTTTTGGTTAATTCTCTAAAGGATTCAAGATTATAGCTTCTGTCTATTTTGATAATAAGATTAGCCAACCCGAAGAATATCTTATCCAACATTTTTTCGTTTACCTCGTCTTTTTCATTATAAGTTTCTACAGCATGAATCTGTTTTTCAAGAAAATCTATATCCATAGAATTAGTAGGATTGGGATGTACCGTAACCCAGACTACTTCTGAATGAGCGTAACCAAATCTTTTGGTTCCAGCAGGAGATACAACCGTATAAGGAGCCTTAATTCTTTTAAGTCCTTCTTCTGTTAGTATAGTCATATCTCCTACGATAAAACAATTAACGTATGAGTGTTGATGTAACTGACCAATACAGAACATACCTTTAGGTATAATCAATTCTCGAATATATACACCTTCCGCAAAAGAGTGTTTAAGTGGGAAACAGTCTCCCAGCTCAACCCCCGGTAAAGTTTTCATTTTCTTTTCAAGCGCATGAAGCAATTTAATATAACCTAAGTTAGTAGGTTTCTGTTCCGGAATGGGAACTATCTCTTGTAAAACATTATTCTTATTTTCTAATACTTCTATCATTTCACAATCTTCCCATTAGCGTCGAGCTTGCCTTCTTTTTTCAGTTCTTCCACAGCAATAGTCCTTATTTTCCCATTGATTAAATTTTCTTCTGCTTGTTTTTCTGCTTCCTTTATTTTTGCTTGTTCTTGTTTATCTATTTTAGCAATATCTTTAACAAACTTTGTTCCGGATAATTTATAGTTAGTAGGATTCTCATCTGTAAAATCAGAAAGTTTTCCTGATGCAATTTTCAATTCTTGTCCTTGCCCTATAACAGTATCGTTTTTTTCTGAAACAGTAATTACTTCGTTAGTGGCCTTGTCTGTAATTACATAAATTTCTGCAAAACAAGTTGAGGTGAAAAATAAACTTAATATTAATACTAAAGTTTTCATATATTCTCCTTTATTTAAGTGCTAATGCTATCACTCTATAATACCCACTTGCAGCGCCAGTATTCGGTAAGGC
>Ga0172381_10003538_pt1 | contig 16502 bp, 28 predicted proteins | sample Leawel6488metaG_FD_119754 | JGI IMG/M metagenome (GOLD analysis project Ga0172381, IMG submission 119754) | Leachate microbial communities from a municipal landfill in Southern Ontario, Canada - Leachate well 64-88 metaG | ecosystem: Engineered > Solid waste > Landfill > Unclassified | place... | reverse complement strand
TCTTGGAGTGCTGGTGGTAATCTTGCAACTGCAAGATCATTATTAGCTGGTTGTGGCACCCAAACAGCGGGGTTGAGTTTTGGTGGTTACGCTGGTGCATACAGCGCGGTAACCGAGGAATATGATGGAACATCTTGGAGTGCTGGTGGTAATCTAAATACTGCAAGGCGAGAATTAGCTGGTTGTGGCACCCAAACAGCGGGGTTGAGTTTTGGTGGTTACGCTGGTGCATACAGCGCGGTAACCGAGGAATATGACGGAACATCTTGGAGTGCTGGTGGTAATCTAAATACTGCAAAAATGAATTTAGCTGGTTGTGGCACCCAAACAGCGGGGTTGAGTTTTGGTGGTTACGCTGGTAGTGTCAATGCAATAACTGAGGAATATAATAAAGCAGCATAGGAGGATATATGAATTTTGATTTACAATCTCTATCAATAATAGAATCATCAAAAATATTAAAAGCAGAAGATTTGAACCAATTATCAGATTTAAAAAATGAATTACAGGACATGTTTTTGAATGTCCAGATATTCCGCACGCGCACGGAGATGGAAGTGAGTGTATTAAATGACTTAAAGCACCCGACGCCTGACTCAAAATACTGGCAGGCAATGAGAGAACAAAATGTCATGTTTCAGGAACTTGTCTTATTATCATATGAGTATAGGAAAAATCAGGTTGAAATAAAAATACTGGAAAGAAATCTCATGTCTGAAAAAGATGATTTAGAAAAGGAACTTTTGCAGATTGAGATTGAAAAAAAACAATTCATCGGAATCAATCAGGAGCGGACAGCAAAGGACCGGATAAGAGAAATACAAGAATGGCACGAAATCAAGGAATCTTTAAAACCAACTATGGTTGCATCCTTGAATGATGTAAACGAACATCAATTAATAAGTTACACAATCAGGTGGATAAATCAACTTTTGGGTATGAGTGAAAGCACAAGTATATCAGAACGAAATAACCTACTTGGACAACTCGACAAGGGAATAAAGCTTTGTAAACAAAAAGGATGTATTGATAAGATTCTTGAAAGGTTTCCAGATCTAGAAATACGAAAGTTTATTTTGGAACAGCAAATTAAAATAGGCAATTAAGCACAAGAGCCCCGAAGGAATAAAACCCAAACGGGGTTTTATTATGTAAAAATATAACGGGAGGTACAAGATGGGAGACGCTGAAGTAATAGAACTTAAAAAGGAACTGAAAGAGTCACAGGAAAAGCTTTGCGAGCAGCGGCACAAAACTATCGATGAGTCATTGAAGAAGTTGGAAGATTCAATGGGACGGCTGTTGTGGTGGCTGATTGGGACGATGGGTGGCATTTTGACCACATTGATTGTGGTCGTATTTAAAAAGTGAGGAAGAAGGGGATTACATGCTAAAAGATTTTTTGACCATAATTAAGTCAAAACTCGGTTGCGGGTATGTCTTAGGCTCACAGGGTGAAACAATGACGCAGGCCTTATGGGACAACACGTTCAAGTACAATTATGAAGTGGCTGAACGTGATAAATTTTACAAGCTTGCAAAACAATGGTTCAGCAAACAATGCTTTGACTGCTCTGGCCTGATTATCTGGACGCTGCAGCAGATGGGCTTGCTTAAAAAATCCCAGGACTATATAGCCCATAATATCTATCATGTGCTTTGCACGGACGTTAAAAAAGCCGATTTGGTAGCCGGTGATCTGTGCTTCCACAAGCAGGATAGCGGTAACATATCACATGTGGGCATCTATATCGGCAATAATCAGGTGCTGCATGCGCGGGGTACGGCCTATGGAGTGGTTATAACGGTACTGCTAAGCACCTTTAATGTGTTCGGGAAATTGACGCTTTTAAAGCAGGAATGGATAGGCTGGAAGGACATCCTGCAGAAGACTACGGCAATGCCGGCAGAATGGACGGCAACCATAACCGCCGTAATCAATGCGGCAAATGCAGAAGGTAGCATGGAGAATCTTGAAATATTCAAGTTTGTTGGGGCATTCATTGAGAAAATCTACAACAATCGGTGCGGTGACACTATGACTGACTGGAAGGAAATCGTATATAAAATGACCAGCTCACCGGAAGATTGGGAGACTGGTATAAAGGCAGCTATGGTATCAGCAAATGCAGGGGCATTCAAGCAACTTAAATATCTTCCTGAATTGATAGTAAAAATTTATAATTCAAAATAAGAAAGGGTAAGGTGAGGTAAATGGACTGGAAGAAAAAACTTGGTAGTAGGAAATTCTGGGCATTACTTGCTGCTTTGATTGGTGCAGTGCTGATATTTTTCAACTATGACCAGGCAAGTATAGAAAAAATTGTTGCTTTGATAGGTGCATTCGGTTCAATAATAATCTATATACTTGTGGAAGGAAACGTTGATTCAAAAGCAGTAAAGAAATAATGAAAGCCTCTGGGGAAACCTGGGGGCTTTATTTTTTTTGCCCATTTTTGGAGACTCAATTGTATATTATAGACACAAAGTAGGGTTATCGGGAATGGATTTAATTAATCCTCTCAGGCATAAAAAAATCAAAAAATCGACGCTTGACAAGTAACGCGTTTAGCGTTACAATATATATAAGATAAATTAATGGAGGTTTAAATTATGGTTATGGATTTTATGTGCGAGAGTTGCGGACAAAAATACAGTAGACAGACATATACAGTTACAGCCACCAAGTCAAGCAAAGAGTTCTGGCGCAGCAAGCAGGACACCGCGTTTGGAACTTGCCCCGAATGCTATAAAAAAGAGCAGGAAGAGAAACGCCAAAACAAAATGGTTAAGTCCGGATTGCTGGAACTCTCTGGCTCCGAAAAGCAAATAAGTTGGGCGCTTAAAATAAGGTTGGAAAAGTACGAAGCATCAGAGAGATATGTCAAGGTATTGAAATCAAAAGGTATTGAAGTATATGACAGATTGTTTGCAATTACCGAAGCTAAATTCTGGATTGATAATCGTAATTCAAATTTCGAAGATTTGATGAAACTCGTTGCTGCCATGGCCCCTGCCGATGTTGAAGCTGAAATCAAAGCCGAAGAAGAAAAGGAAAGCAAAGCTAAAATGCAGGTATTGCAGCCAGAGAACCCAGTTGATGAAACTCCGGTAGAAGTTAAGGTTACTGAATTCGCTGTGTCTGTTATCTCTAAAAAGGATGAAAAAATTATTGAAGTCTGTAAAAACTCCGGATACACATGGAAAGACGGCGCATGGAAAAAAGAAATAGGATTTAGAACAGGTCCGGCAATTGATAGAGCGGCTGACATTGGAAACAAGCTCTTAAGCATGGGTTATCCGGTGGCCATAGATAATGTCGAAGCTGCACAAAAAGCAGTCAGCGCAGAATATGAGTTGGAATGTACAAGGTGGATATCAGTACCGGCTAGCGACCCAAATAAGTTTAATATAAAGTGGGAGGGAAAGAACAACGAGCTGTACGAGACAGCCCGATCATTACCAAAGTCAAGTTACACAAGCCCCTATGTTGAGGTGTCAATTAAATATTTTCGCGAGGTTGAGGATTTTGCAGGGTTGTATGGATTTAAATTAAGTCCAGGAGCAATAAAAGCAATTGCAGAATATAAAGAAAGTCTGGAAGTCAAGGCGGTCACCCCAAAGAAAACACCGGAGCAGGTGAAACCGAAGGATGGGCTGAAGGATATTTTGAAAAGTGATACAAATATAATAGATGATTTGAAGGATTGAAAGGAGAAAGCAGATATGAATAAAAGATATGAAGAAATTAATTTTAAAACGGTTTCAGAATTGGTTGATCTTGGTAAATCCAGCGGAATGGCTGCATTTGCTGCCTACATCAATGGCATCGAAAACGAAATAGGCAAGGGTGCCGAATTGCATCCCGACTGGATGGATACCATCTTTGAAGCCGCTGAAGAGCTTGGGTGGAACGAGCAAGAGTATTTTAAGGTATTAGGTTGGGCGTAATCAATTAATGATCTGAAAGATGATTGAGGAGAGGAAAGTTGTTATGAAAAAGGTTTATTGTACGTATTGCGGTGAACTATTAGAAGACGGTTGTACATGTGAAAGAGATGCAGCCGAAGAAATGGCACAGTTTATTGAAGATTACGAAAATAGCCCAGAAACACAGCGAGGATGGACGCAGCAGGATTTAATAGACATGCGTAGGAGAGAGTGCTAATGATCTTAAAAACTGATTTACTCCCACATCAAACATTAGCATATGAGAAGCTCCGACATCTTAAAGTCGGAGCTCTCTACATGGATATGGGAACCGGCAAAACGCGTACGGCGCTGGAGCTCATTGCTCGGCGTTATGCTGCCGGCAAAATAGATAATGTCCTGTGGTTATGTCCATGTTCTGTCAAGGACGGTATCCGCTCCAATATTGCTGAACATACTGACGGAGCAGATTTTATTCACATCTATGGCATTGAAAGCTTATCACAGTCAGACAGGCTGTATCTTAAACTCCTGGATATGGTTTCAAAAACAAAATCTATGCTGGTGGTAGACGAGAGCAACCTTGTCAAAAACCATTTTGCACTGCGTACCAGCAGGATTCAGGCCATAGGGCAATTGTGCTCCTATAGGCTAATTCTCAACGGCACTCCTATTAGCAAGAATGAATCTGACTTATTTGCACAATGGTACATTCTTGACAAGCGCATTTTGGGATATAACAGTTTTTGGAGTTTTGCAGCAAACCATCTTGAATACGATGAATACGGCAAAGTTCGGCGTTGCTTGAATATTGACTATCTGACCAGGAAGATAGCTCCGTATTCATATATAATTAAGAAAGAGGAATGCTTAAAACTGCCGGAAAAGAAGTATTCGATTGAGTATTTCGACCTGACCGAACCCCAGCATTGGGAATATGAAAGAGTTAAAGACAGGCTACTTGCTGATGTAAACGAATTTGACAGTACGACAATATATCGGCTGTTTACCGGCCTGCAGCAGGTAACGAGTGGCAGGTACATAACAAGCTTTAAGCCACTGAAGAGCGCCCCGATGTTTGACAATCCGCTCGACAATCCACGCATAGACACGCTATTGGACGATGTAAGATATTTTGACGGAGAGAAAATAATTATCTGGTGCAAGTATGTGCATGAGATAAAGGACGTTCAAGCAGTTCTTGCGGACAAATACAGGGCCGAGAATGCAGTACTGTTTTACGGAGATATAAAAGTAAACCGCAGGAACGAACAAATACAAAGGTTTCGCGATAAGGCTCAGTTCCTGATTGCCAATAAAACCTGTGGCGGATACGGACTTAACCTGCAATTCAGCCACAACATGATATATTATTCTAATGACTTTAATTGGGCTACAAGAGCTCAGTCCGAGGACAGGGTACACAGAATAGGACAGGACTTTAACGTAAACATTTCCGACATATGCGCCCGAAAAAAGATTGATGGAATGATACTTGACAATTTGTATAGAAAGGAAAACCTTGCAGATAGATTTAAACGGGAACTTAAGGTGAATAGAAACAATATAGCCGCATGGCTGGATGGAGGTATAAATGATAAGGGTAGGATTATCGCAGCGGGAAAAACAAAAAGTAATTGACGAATATTTATTTGGGAAATACATCAAAAAGATATTCTGCTTTTATTTCAAAAACTTTCCAGTGAAATACAAGATAGACTGCGAGATTGAATATATTGAGTATTCCGACATTGAAATGTATAAATTCTTTTATAGGCTTCTGGAGGAAATCGGGAGCGATAGCTTAATCATAATTGACGGGTGCATGAGGACGCAAAATCGCAGTGAACTGATCTATAATTGTGCCCACCACTATCTGAATCAGACGTTGCACAAGATTGTTTTTGAGCACTTCCCTATTATCGAAACCAAGGATGATTTCATGATTCTGCTTGATTTTGAAAATAAGGGAAAATACAAAGGCAAGTTATTTGATTATCTATTTTTGCAGCAGGAAGATATCCTGATAAAGCCGCATAAAGTTAGAATGGAGCTTTCGCCTGTGGAAGTTACAGATAGCGAGAAGTCTAGGTATGAAGCCAAAAAGGAAAGCTTATTCGATAATCTTGGCAGCAAAGATCCTGACACGGTACCGCGAATGCTGCAGCTATTTGCCGGGGATATAAAAAAGAAGGCTGTCAAGTCCGACAGACTTTACGTGGCGCGAAACAAGCGGTTTAAGATGGATAATGTATTAAGTTATGACGATATCAAGGCAAAGGATAATTGCACCGTTATTGACACTCACTACCGCCGCTTGAACATGAACGACTTCCTGAAAACAACCGGCATGACCACGGTGAAATATCTATGCACGACACTATCAATTGATAATGTTATAATAAACGAATTTTCTGAATGGAAAGCGAGGCTAGATGCAATTTATGCTCAAGCAAGTTTATATTAATAAAAATGTAATAGAAGCGGCAAGAGAACGAATGGCGTATATTTTTGATGAGTTTGAAAATATATGCATCTCCATATCCGGCGGGAAGGACAGCACCGTTTTGGCTCACTTGGCATTGAGGGAAGCTCACAAAAGGAATCGCAAGGTAGGTATATTTTTTTTGGATGAAGAAGTAGTTTACGATAGTACTATAAGTCAGATTAAATATCTCATGAATATGTATCCTGAAAATACTGTAAAGCTTTGGTTTCAAATAGAATTTAACCTCACCAATTCCACATCTATAAAGGATGGCCAGCTGAAATGCTGGGAGCGGGGGAAGCATGAACTGTGGATGCGCCCGAAAGAACCGGACAGTATCCAATATAAGCCGTGGGATAGAACAAAAGAGACTATACGAGATAAAAACAAGGGGTTTGGCTTCTATGACGCGCTGGACAACTTCCAAGATTCGCGCCAGAATACAGCCTTCCTTGTCGGCCTAAGAGCTACCGAAAGTCCTAACAGGTGGCGTGCTGTATCCAAAAATCCCGGATACAAGGATGTCTACTGGTGTACAAAAAGGGAAAACGGAAGCGTAAACTTTTATCCATTATATGATTGGAATTTCCACGACATATGGAAGTACATATACGATGCAGGGTTAAAATACTCCAAGATATACGACTACCAGTACAAAAAGGGCATGGGGCTGCAGGAAATCAGGGTATCCAGTTTAATCCACGAAAAGTCATTCAAAGCGCTGGTTGAACTGCCGGAGTTTGAACCCAAGACATATGATAAGCTGCAAAAGCGCATCGGTGGAATCGCGGTAGGCCATATTTACGGCAAGGAAAATAAAATGCTCAGAGCCCGGACCTTGCCAAAGAATTTTAAGAGTTGGAGAGAATACAGGGACTTTCTGCTAATCACTTATCCGGATGAATCAAAAAAGGATATTTTTATAAAGCGGTATGCCCGGTATCTGAATAATAATTATGTGGCGCGGCAGGAGTGCAGGCAACTTATCCTGAATGATTATGAGAATAACCTGCCGGTGGATAACAAGCCGGACCCCCGGGAAGAAACTATCAGAAAATGGAGAGAACTATTATGAGAGAGATTAAAACAGAGAAATACGGAACTTTTATCATACCGGATGCACTGATAATAAATACAAAATATGGACCTATCAAATTAATATCCCAAACGGCCATTGTGGTACCTATCGAATTAGTGCAGGCGAACAACTATAATCCCAACAGTGTTGATAGCAAAAATATGGAACTTCTAAAGCGGTCTATTATTGATAACGGATTTTGCTATGGAGTTGTTACAATATGGGATAAGGATCTGCAGAAATTTATTATCGTAGATGGATATCATAGGTACGACGAATTTAAAAATGATTTTCAGGCCACAGAGGTCCCTGTTTATGTGCTTGACCAAACCCCCGCTCAAAGGATGGCTGCTACAGTACAGTTTAATCGGGCGAGAGGTGTACATCAAGTTGATTTGATGGGCGACTTGGTAAAAGCTCTATTTGAGCAGGGCGAGGATGATGCGGCCATAGCTAAGCATTTGGGTATGGAACTGGAGGAAGTATTCCGGCTTAAACAGATAACCGGCATTGCTGAACTGTTTAAGAATCAAATTTATTCCCGGTCATGGGAGATGCAGGAGGTAGATGTATGAAGTGGGATTATGGTGATGCATATTTAAGGTATCCACTGGGGGCAGAACCTTATATATTTAATGATGGCAGCATAGTACAAGTGCATGACATTTTTAATCCTCTTCCAGAGTTTATGGAACGGGCAGATCTCGTTTTTGTTGACCCGCCTTGGAATCTGGGTAATATCAATACATTTTATATGAAGGCTGATAAAAATGAAAGGGTTGGCTGTTTCATTGATTTTTACCAGAGACTTTTTGAGTGCATAAACAAGATATCCCCGCATACCTGTTATGTGGAGGTCGGCAAGGAATATCTGGCTGATTTTATTATGGAAATGCGAAAACTTTACAGGTATGTCACCTTTTACAACAGCACATATTATCACAACAAAAAGAATCTGTGTTATGTCATACGCGGCAGCAAGAAGTACAAAAAGCCCGTTTTGGACGGCATGGATGAAGAGGATGTTATTGAATGGATATGCAAAAACGAGGAATATAATGTTATCGGGGATCTCTGCATGGGGCGTGGACTGGTTGGACTGAATGCTTATCGTAATGGTAAAAGATTTGTCGGGACTGAATTAAATCACAAGAGGCTATCGGTATTAATAGAAAAGGTGGAGGGCGAAAATGAGTAAAATAACGCTTAATTTAAGGGTGAATACAGAAACAAAGGCAATGCTGGAGGGTATTGCCAAAAAGGAAAGCAGGAGTCTGACAAACACTGTTGAGTGGCTTATATCAAGAGAATATGAAAATACATTAAAAAAGGAGGCCGAAAGCAAATGATTTACAGAAAAAGTCAAGAGGATATAAAGCACATGGTATCCAAGAGGCCATATGCGGGATTACCCGCCGAACTGGAGTCATATCATTACTACATATCGGATTCCGGCCATTGCATCATGTGTGTGCTGAAATGCCATTTGAAAGAGGCCAAAGATGATATGGACAGTTACGAAATACCTGTGCCGGTAAAATATGTGGTAGAAAAAGGCTATAGGTTTATCGATGAGTATGTGGTAGTAGAGGCTAGATATACTCTACCGTTTGGACTTGATATCGATGATAAGTATACTGAGTTTTAGCCCCTTAACCGGGGCTTTTTCTTTAAAAAATTTTTTTGTAAAGCTCTTGACATACGGTACAATGTACGGTATAATTAGAGTATTAAATGTGGGAGGGGATATGAAAAATGAATTATAAGAATTTAATGGAAGTATTAAAAAGTGATATTACCGCAGTAGAGATTCGGCGCCGCATCGAAGAGGCAGACAAAAGGTTTGCAAGCGCAGTAAAAGAGTACGGCAGCGCGCAGGAAGCAAGGGCATATACCGAATCAGAAAAAGAAAGCCAGAGCTATTGTGCCAGGTTGGAAGGATATGCAATGGCTATCGCGGGTAACCTTGGGTTTGACATATGGAATGACTCTTTTGCAGCAGTAGCTGAGTGGATGGATGAGGAGGCGGTATAATGTCCCGCATATATACAGAGATTCGAATAGCACATAAAACAGAGGATGAAAAGGCATTGTTTGAGCTCAGCCTAACCGCACAGGTATTGAAATTAGGATTGACAACATGGGCTGACTATATAAGGTTGATTAAAGAGTTAGATGCTGCCACGGGTATAATATCTGCTCTTAAGGATTTTACCACAGTGATAGAGCAAGGCATCCTGAACGGCAGCGGAGGCGAACCGGCAGGACTGGAGCCTATATCAAGAAGTGAAGAGAAAAGGATGAAAAAAGAATTGAGCAAATCTTGGGAATCTATTAGAAAGAAGGGGTCCAAATGAAACTAGCAATAACTGGCTACGATTGGTTTACTGTCGATGGATACCCCGATGAAGCATTCTGGAAGGGGTATGTACAGGTAGGAAGAAAAACGTTGTATGGAGTTCTGAGAAGGAAGGTAACATCATGAACGAATTTGAATATAAGCATCTGCCATACCTCACCGGCATAGAAGTACTTACATCTGATGAATGGGCAAAAATAATGAGCAGAATAATAGAATTTAGGAAAACAGGTGATAAGGATTTTCTTGACAGCGCAATTAGAATAATAGGAGCCTGATGGCAAAAGGAGTGTTTATAATGCCAGATGAAATCAAAAGCATTCTTGAATCTGGACACATGACAAAAGCTGAATACAACAAAGTCCACAGGTATTACATGGATAAAGCTTGTCGTAATGACTGGTTTGGCTCATATGGTGTGGATGAAGGCGGCATATATTATCATTATGTGGTTGGATATAGAAAAGAAGAAGTAACGTATAAAATTTATTTGGAGGATGACATAGGAGCCTGAAAGGGTTTCTATTTTTTTGTATTCAGTATATAAACAAACTTTTTCACAAATTCTAAATACTAAACATAAAAATGTAAAGAAGCAATATTAGTATTGAAGGATAGATAAGAATGTTATATAATCTATGGAAGAGCTTGAAAAAATATCGAAAAAAAGAGGGGGTATATCTTGTGGTTACAGCTTTGAATGTTGCAAACAACTTTATCAAGCGTGCTATAGAAGAAAAAGAATCCCTTTCACCAATGAAACTTCAAAAACTTCTATATTTCCTTTATGCTGTTTTTTATACAAAAACCGGATTGCAATTATTTTCAGAACGATTTGCTACATGGAAATATGGGCCAGTTATCGATACGGTATATCAAAAATTTAGAGATTTTGGATCTTCTTCGATTAATAAATATTGTATGAATGATGGCATAATTACATCTGTTAATGAAGAACATGATATTTTTCGGCAATTGATAGATATGGTTTGGTGTAAGTTTAAAGAGAAAAGCGGTATCGAATTGTCAAAAATTACGCATGAGGAATGGACTGCCTGGTATAAGGCATATGTTGAACATGAGCCGTTTTTGAACGATAGTGATATATTAAAAGATGGAGAGATATTGATTAATGGACGAGGATAAAAAAGAATCAATGATAGAGGAAGCAATAAGTGAAATAGATGAACCTTCGTCATTTAGCCCGTCTTTTTCAAAACAAATGAAGTTGGGCGATTATAATGAAAAATTCAACTTACCTCGTACTAAATATAATCATGCATACAAAATGGACTCAAGCGCTATTAAGTTAATAGTATTATTCGCTGTTATAATAAGTATAGCACTTTTGGCATCTTTCTTTTGTGCATCCGATAAAGATAGCGTTATTGCCAATGTTCTGGATATTTGCAAAACAGTCATTGTAGCTTTGTTGGGATATGTCTTTGGTAGCCGCACATTAGAAAAGGGGAAAAACAATTAACGTCTTATTTTTTTGTCTCAATATACCAACGCTCACCGTCGTAATGCAGATAATATCTACGCTGTCCATTTTGACAAAGGTACCGGAATCCCGAAGCAAAGATCTTCAGACTATGACCCTTGCGCATGTTAATAACCTTGCCGATTTTATATTCTCGACCATCCTCCCAGGTAAAGCTGAGAGGAATCATACGGCCGTCCGGCAAACAATCAACAGTCACATCCAAATAGACTCTTGAAACAATATCATGGACCTCATTTATAGTCTTTTCCGCTTCCAGCGGGTCAAATCCAAATGGCATATCATCAACTCCGAACAAGTGTTTGGAATTTAATTATAATGCTGTATGCAAAAAGAGTCAAGGACATAACAAAAGCTCCGGTTGCCCGAAGCCAGTTATGTAGATTTCACAAATAAACTTACAGTAAAATGAATCAACACCTATAATATAACATATATTTACTTATTCTGCAAGTATCAATTCCGCATATATCTACCAACCTTTTATAGACTTTAAACAAAATTAAATACATATTACAGGTAACATCTGCTATGCTCTGTTGCAAATCGTCTATGCTTATTTTCTGTAACCTTATCTCATTTCGCGTAATTGTTATGTCAACTTGTAGGCATTATGGCACGGCTTGAAAATGGGACCAGCTTTATGATATTATGTAGGTCCGAGGTGATTGTGTCATGATAATATAACCGTAAATGCAGGACGGTAGGTAGCAGTAAAATAAGAGCTAATGTTCAACAGAAGAAGGGAATGAATATGTAATGCATGAAGTTAATTTTGTCAAGGTTATTAGAATAAAAAGTGGTTACACAAAAAAACAAATGGCGGATGTATTTGGGATTCCCTTGATCGATTATTTAGAGATGGAGATGAACAATCCTGACGAATTAAGAATAAGAGATTGTAAAATATTGTTGACCTATTTCAAGATGAATCCTTTGGAAATACTGATTTTGCTTGACCCCCAGTCTGACCCCCGGTAATATTCACAAATTGCAGATATGATTCACACAAAAGAAATAACAAAATAACAAATAATTTATATTGGTTATATATAGCCTAATTGAAAAAATCCATAAAAAGTACTAAGGATAAATCGTTCACACAAATGAAATAAAAAATAAAATGCAGGACTTAAAATCCTGCGGAGTTAAATCCGTACCGGTTCGATTCCGGTCTCCGGCACCAAGGGTTTCAAGCTTTTCTTGAAGCCCTTTTTATTTTGTCTGACCCCCGGTCTGACCCCCTGTGTCTTTTTTGTGAATTACAGAATTTAATTTGTCAGCAGCGGTTTTATCTAATTCATCAACATACTGCTGGTAAGTTTTTCTTAATGTATTTGGTGTAGCGTGTCCTAATCGTCTTGCGGCTTCTTTGTCACTTACATTGTATTTTAGCATCATCGTGGCATTAAAATGGCGTAGGTCATGGAAACGTATATGAGGTAATTCATATTTTGCAAGTAAATCTGAAAAATGATGGCTGAAAGTTCCGCCGTTAACTATGCCGCCTTTTTCATTGCAACAAACAAGCCCGAAACCTTTATATTTTTTAAAAACATACAATATTTCACTCGGAAGCGTGAAGGTTCTCCTACTTGTCTGGTTTTTGGGCTTTTCTTTAATAACCCATTCCTTTTTAACCTTATTATATGTAGCTACCTGATTAACTGATATTTTTCCTTCTTCGGTATCTATGTCGATCCACCGAAGCCCGAATACCTCCGAACGCCTTAAGCCGCACATACCAGCAAGTAGTATAGGCAATTCGTCTTTGGTTCCACTTATTGCATCCAAAAGCTCATTAAATTTATCCTCAGTGTAGATATTGGCTTTGTATTCCTCGTGTTTAGGAACATCTACATAATCGCAAGGGTTTTTGGAGATAAGTTCGTTTCTAACTGCTTGCTTTAATGCTTTATGAAGTATCCTATGTTCCTGTAGGATAGTTTTACCCGAATAACCTATGATTTCCTTTTTTTCTTTTTTTTCTTTTGTCTTGCACTTGCTTTTGTTATTATCCTTATCTTTGTCCTTTTCTTTATCGTCATCCTTGGTGCGTTTTCTTGTTAATTCATTGGCGTAAAAAGCTTCAATATGCATGGGTTTTATTTTTTCAAGCAACATGTCTGCGATATCATCTTTTCCTATATGGTTTTCTATATAATTTTCATAACCGGAAGCCGTAGAAGGTTCAACCTTCTTTTTGTGGGTATTAAACCAAGATCTAAGGTAGCCTATTAAAGTTAAATTTTGTGAATCGGTTATATTACCATGAATAAGGTTGTATTTAAAATCAATCACTTTTTGATCAACCTCTTCATCTGTTTTGCCATATAGGCATTTAGGACTTTTCTTACCAGTCTGTTTTCTTGTGCTTATTTTTCTCCTTACACGTCCATCTTCTCGAATAGCTAAACCTTTCTTAGCCATATTATACCTTCTCTCCAAGATTCAAAAATTCTAGATATTTTAATGCATTTTTCCTGTCTTCTTCTGAAAGTTTATCTATCAACAATGCAAGGTTTTTCATTGTATTTTTAACTACATTAATTTCAACGTCTGATCTGCCATACATATAATCGGTTGTTACCTCGAAATAATCTGCCAGACTCAACAACAATTCATGTTCAGGTAACCTCTGACCACTTTCATACATGGATATTGCCGATTTCTTTAGCTCTATACCTGTTACATTTTTAAAATCTTCAATCAGTTCAACCTGAGTATCAAACCCTTTTTTAATCCTTAATGATTTAAATCTTAAACCTATCAACTTCCTATCCATTTCACACCTCTTTCAATTATTAAATTTATTATAACATAAGTTCACAAAAAATAAACAATTATTTTCAAGAAATACTTGACAGTTCACTTGAACGGAACTATAATAAAAACACAGAGAGAAAAAACAGTGAGGTGATTTAATGTTCAAAGTCAATTATCCTCTCAAGGGAAGGCGTATTTCTGTTAATAAAAGTCAACTTGAAATAGCTGAATATCTAGGTTTGTGCGTATCGGCTTATTCCATGAAAGAGTGTGGTGTGAGAGAATTTACACGCCCGGAAATAGAAAAGCTTGCTATTCTTTTCAAGTTATCAGCAATAGAAACGATACAAATTTTTTTCCCCGAGCTGTTCACACAAATGGAACAATACAAGCCTGCGTGAAAGGAGGAATTTATATCATGGATTACAAAACAGTATTACAGGAACAAATCAGAGAGCTTCAGAAGATTCAGGATGAAAATGTCAATCAGAAAATCTGCGACGTAGCTGCAAAGGTTGACGCTGTTGTAAAGGTTGCAGAAGAGATAAGCCGTCTTGTTGCACATGCGGCTTCATTGGAAGCGGAGGCAAACGGGAATTCAGAAGAAAAACAAAACCAAATTGCCTTCGGAAAACTGCTAAAGGTAGAAAATATAAAGTTTGATGATGACGCGGAGAAACGGCTTGCCACACTGGAAGAAAAGGTCACAGAGCTGTTAGAAGAAGCACAAAGGAATTCTAATGCCAGTTTTAAGGTAATTGCAGAGTTGATGGGTTGGAAAATTGGTAAGGACAATACCGTTATAGTACCAGTCAAGGAATAACCCTTTGAGGTGGGCCCGCTTATCCCACAACCGTCACCTCCTTTTAAGCCGCGAATGTTGCGGTATGAGCGGGCTCATCTCAATGAAATATAGTCGGTAAACGAAAATAAAGTAGGTGGTTATGTGCAAATCATGCGCGGCGACATATTTTACGCAGACCTAAATCCGGTAACTGGCTCAGAACAGGGCGGGATACGTCCGGTATTGGTCATTCAGAACAATGATGGAAACCGGTACAGCAGCACGTTTATTGTGGCTGCAATAACCGCACAACATAAATCACCGTTACCAACTCATATTCAAATCAGCGGCTGCGGGCTGCGGGAGAAATCAACTATCCTTTTAGAGCAAATACGGACAATTTCGATACAAAGATTACGTGAGAGAGTAGGTCATGTGACACCGGAGATTATGGAGCTGGTATTTGAGGCTCTTGATATAAGTTTTGGACTGTCAACGAAAAGGGAGGCGAAAGAAGTGGAAATTAAAGACTTAACAGTCAAACAGGTGGAATTTAATGGTGACACCCTTCTTGCAGTTAAAGATAATGCAATGGGCAAAGTGTATATCTCTGTAAATCATATTTGTAATGGATTGGGCATTGATGCAGAAAACCAAAGGTCAAAATTAAGGGAACACATGACTATTTCAAAGGGGACCACCTTATTGGGGGTACCTTCTGCAGGTGGCACACAGAGCACGTTTGTAATAGAATTGGAATTCCTTCCATTGTGGCTTGCAGGAATTAATCCAGCGAAGGTCAATCCGGAGATTCAGGGTAAGCTTATTGAATATCAACTCAAAGCGAAGGATGTACTTGCACAGGCTTTCGTTGCCCAGACAATAAAGGTTCCTCAGACTTTCGCCGAAGCTCTCCGCCTTGCTGCAGATCTGGAAGAAGAAAAACAGAGGCTTTTATCTGAAAATACAGTAATGAAACCAAAGGCTGAGTCGTTCGATGTTTTCATGGGAGCCACCGGTAACCTTAAAATAAATGAGGTTGCCAAAACTCTTAATATAAAAGATGTTGGGCAGAACAATATGTTCAAACTGCTTCTGAAAGAAAAAATCATTTTCAAAGAAGGCTCGGGCAAAGATGCCTATTATCTTCCAAAGCAGGAGCATGAATCACATTTCGTCGTTAAACAAAATCCGGTGCATAAGGGCGATATGGTTATGCAGCGCAGTCAGATATTTTTAACTCCGGAAGGCCTTGACTGGTTGGCTAAAAAACTTATAAAAAAAGGATACCAGGTTAACTATGGAAAGGCTAAACAAATGTCACTTTCAAATTAGGGAGGTCGTTCAAATGCCAACTCCGATAACACGTTTCAAATGTAACCATTGTAAACGACATTATTCCATTAATAGCGACGCTAGAAAGCATGAAAATAGATGCCTTTATAATCCTGAAAATAAGTCCTGCGGTTCGTGTTTGGCTTCAATCAGCTCAATAAGTGGTTGGTGCAACAAGCTTGAAAGGGAAATATTTGTTTCCGGCAAGCCGGTGAGAGACTGTCCTGAATGGAAAGAGATTGAGTTTGCCGAAGATGA